>UMEJ01036709.1_pt1 | contig 9442 bp, 9 predicted proteins | sample 1964731 | NCBI WGS metagenome assembly UMEJ01 (sample SAMEA4836018, study PRJEB28245) | human gut metagenome | biome: gut microbiome; material: fecal sample | place: Denmark | collected 2008 | reverse complement strand
GTGTAGACTTGCAGAGGTGCGCAGTAGAAGTATGTTATGCAATTGCATGATGCGCACCTCGCAGCAAGAATGCCGAGGCATTCTTGAAATAAAATAATAGGATGATATTATCCGTGATGGTGCAAATGTTTTACAGATTGGAGACCAGGTATGAGTAGAAAAAAGAATAGAAAAAAGAATTTTGTTAAGCAAATAGCAGTTGTAAACAAAACCCCTGTGAAACAGGAGGAACAGATGGTGCAACTGGATTTAGGACCGCGAAGAAGTGTTGCATTCATCGGTTCGGAATGCTATCCATTTGTTAAGACTGGCGGACTGGGAGATGTTATGTCTGCGCTTCCAAAGACTCTGGCGAAGTTAAATCTGGATGTTAAGGTAATTCTTCCAAGATATAAATGTATTCCTCAGAAGTTTCAGGAAAAGATGGAGTACAGAGGTTCTTTTTATATGGATCTTTGTTCTGACTGGAAACAGTATTATGTAGGAATCATGGAATATCAGAAAGATGGAGTTGTCTATGATTTTATCGACAATGACGAGTTCTTTTCCTGGGGCAATCCGTATACGAACCTCATAGATGATATTCCGAAGTTCTGTTATTTTGCGAAGGCATCTCTTGCTGCACTCAATTATCTGGACTGGACACCTGACATCGTACATTGTCATGACTGGCAGGCCGCTTTAGTACCGCTTTATTTAAGAACCTGTTTTCAGAATACGAATGTTGGACGGGCAAGTGCAGTACTTACGATACATAATCTGAGATTCCAGGGAATATATGACAGAAAAATGATTCAATACTGGTCAGGTCTTCCGGATTATGTATTCAATAAAGACTGCATGATTCAGAACTGGCTGGATGCCAACATGTTAAAGGGCGGTATCGCTTACTGTAATAAAATTACGACAGTTAGCAATACTTATGCGGGCGAGATTCAGACGGAAGAGTACGGTGAAGGTCTTGCGGAACATTTGAGATATCATAATAATAAAATCAGAGGAATTGTGAATGGAATTGATACAGATAACTGGAATCCTGCAACAGATAAACTGTTAACAGCTAATTATGATGCCGAGTCAGCAGTAGTAAATAAAAAGATAAACAAGAAAGCACTCCAGGAATCTTTGGGATTAGAAGTGGATGACCATAAGATGGTGATCGGACTTATTTCACGTCTTACCAACCAAAAAGGCCTTGATCTTGTAAATGCTGTAATTCCGGGGATTATGGATGGGAATACACAGGTGGTGGTTCTTGGTACCGGTGATGCCTGGTATGAAAATACATTCCGTTATTATGAATATAAATATAAAGGCAGCTTCTGTGCATACATTGATTATAATGAAAATGTCGCCCACGGCATTTATTCGGGCTGTGATGCAATCCTGGTTCCGTCAAGATTTGAACCATGCGGGCTTACACAGCTGATAGCTATGAGATATGGTACGATTCCGATTGTCAGAGAAACAGGAGGACTTAAGGATACCGTTTCCCCTTATAATATGTACGACAATACAGGGAATGGTTTTACATTTGACCGGTATGAAAGCGGACTTCTTTACGATGCCATTAACAGGGCAAAGACGCTCTATTTTGAGAGCAGAAAGTATTGGGATGATATGGTGATCCGGGATATGAACAAAGATGTTTCCTGGGAAAAGAGTGCAAAACAATACAAAGATTTGTATGTAGAGCTGACACCGAGAAACTAAAAAAATATATGTAATAAAAATTATAAGGGTGTGTTGTTCTTAAGTGGAACGCACACCCTTGTAAAAGGTGAGAAATAAAAGGACATTTGTCCTAAATAAAAAGAAATATTGGTGCTAGAATATAGAGGTAGATGAGCTTTGCCAGAAAGTAGGAATGGTGTTCCAGAATCCGAATGATCAGATTTTCAAAAATACAGTTTTGGATGAAGTGATGTTTGGTCCGCTTCAGATTGGAATGAGCAAAAAGCAGGCGAAAGAAGTTGCATTAAAAGCACTGGATATGGTAGGCTTGAAGGGAGCGGAGAAGATCAATCCTTATGAGCTTGGATATAGGGATGCATTATTGAGTCCCGAAGAGTTTGTTGCTTATAAGAAAGCGAATGCATAATACGAAAGGCAGGGGTTATTATGAGAGCATTTTGGATCGTACTGGACAGTGCAGGAATAGGAAATGCGCCGGATGCAGAAGCATTTGGTGATGAGGGAAGCAATACATGGAAGACTTGTTATGATTCCGGAAAACTGCATATTCCGAATATGGAAAAATTGGGGATTTATAACATCGACGAGATGAATTATGGGGATAAGTCTTTAAGTCCAATTGGATGTTACGGAAGACTTCATGAAAAATCTATGGGAAAAGATACGACCATCGGGCATTGGGAGATGGCAGGTATGATATCTCCGAAACCATTTCCGGTATATCCGGACGGATTCCCGAAGGATGTGCTGGATGAATTCCGAAAGCAGACAGGACGGGAAGTGCTGTGTAATAAACCATATTCCGGAACAGAAGTTATCAAGGATTATGGGCGTGAGCATATGGAAACAGGTGCGTTGATCGTATATACATCCGCTGACAGTGTGTTCCAGATTGCAGCTCATGAAGATGTTGTGCCGGTAGAAACCCTGTATGAATATTGCAAAATAGCAAGAAAAATTTTGATGGGCGCTCATGCAGTAGCAAGAGTCATTGCAAGACCATTTGTAGGACAATATCCGAACTTCGAAAGAACAGACCGTAGACATGACTTTTCGCTTGTGCCGCCCAAACAGACGGTGCTGGATGATTTGAAAGATGCCGGAAAAGATGTCATCGGTGTTGGCAAGATATATGATATATTTGCCGGAAAAGGAATTACAGAGACAACTGCGAACCATGGAAATAAAAAGAACATGGAGAAAGTATTTGAGTTGCAAAAGAAAGATTTTAATGGACTGTGTTACATTAATCTGGTTGATTTTGATATGATATATGGCCATCGAAGAGATATTTTAGGATATACAACTGCATTAAATGAATTTGACAAGGATCTTGAAATATTTCTTGCTAATATGCGCGGCGATGATGTGTTATTTATCACAGCTGATCATGGCTGTGATCCGGGATATAAAGGAACTGATCATACGCGTGAGTCTGTACCGCTTCTTGGTTACAGTAAATGCTGGAAACAGGGCGTGAATATCGGAACAAGAGATACTTACGCTGATATAGCGGCCACCCTTGCACAGATATTTGAAATCGAGTATCATGGTGATGGTACGGGATTTCTTGAAATGCTAAAATAAAGATTGGAAATGAATTTAATGAGGCAATTGCATCTACAAAACCGAATCCGCGCGCAGACCAGGTGGTTAAACTGTTGAAAGAACATGGTGTGAAAGTGTACCTTGCGACCAATCCGATCTTCCCGCGTGTGGGAACTATGAACCGTATCCGTTGGGCAGGAATCGATGCAGAAGACTTTGAAGTTATTACGACCTATGAAACATATCATTACTGCAAGCCGAATCCGAAATATTTTCAGGAAGTTATGGAGGAGTTTGGACTTAATCCAAAAGAATGCCTCATGGTAGGAAATGATGTGCAGGAAGACCTGACGATCCGCTCCCTTGGCGTAAAGACATATTTATTAACAGATACACTGGAAAATAAAAAGAACATTCCATTAGAAGAAGCTGAGACAGAGTACAAAGGGACTATGGAAGAATTATATGAATGGTTTCAGTCATATTTTGTTCACAATTAGTTTTCATTTTAAACATAGTTTCATCACACTTTGTGTCTATACTATTAATTGTTCGAAAGAACAAAACAATTTTCTTTTTCATAACTTTTTCCTCAGGGCTGCAACCTCCCAAACATGCAGTCCTATTTTATTGTTTGAAATTAATTTCATGATATAAAAGCCCAACCGGGTAGACTTCAAGATGCCCGGTTGGGCTTTTATTTACATATTAAGAAATTTTACATATTACACCATTCTATCATGCTCTGTGAAAAATTCCGTTGTAGTCGGGTAGGTATAACTCTTACCAATTTCCTTGAGCAGCACGACATTTAATTTTTCACCCAGGTTTTTCTTGTCGAGGGCAATGGCTCCGATCAGGTCGTGGAGCATAAGGTCACACTTGTGTGGAAGTCCATAGATATCCAGGACTTTGCGTATATGTTCCGCCTCGCCGGATTTCGTCAGTCCCATTTCCTCTGCAATCTTTGTAATCTGATACATTCCGATGGCAACTGCTTCACCGTGGCTTTCACGTGTGTAGTGGTAATGCTGTTCGATTGTGTGTGCCAGAGTGTGACCAAAGTTCAGGAGCATGCGCTCGCCGGTGTCGAACTGATCGTGCTCAACAACGATTCGCTTGATATCTACACAGCGATAGATAACTTCGGTCAGATCTTTCTTCAAATCTTCAAATGAGGTGTGTGCCTCCAGATTTTTGAATAAATCAGCATCCCAGATGCAGCCGTATTTGATGACCTCGCCCATACCGTCGTTGATGTAACGCTCTGGCAGTGTATTTAACACAAGTGGGTCGATGAGCACAAGAGCCGGCTGATAAAAAGCACCGACCAGGTTCTTGCCTTCCGGCAGATCTACGGCGACTTTTCCACCGACGGAAGAATCGACTTGTGCCAGAAGTGAGGTCGGAATCTGGATAAACTTGATTCCGCGAAGGAAGCTTGCGGCTGCAAATCCTGCCAGATCTCCGATGACACCGCCTCCGAGGGCAATGATCAGATCACTTCGTGAAAAACGGGCTTCCAAAAGTGCGGAATAGATTTTCGGAAGACTTTGAAAACTCTTGGTTGGCTCACCGTGTGGGAGAATAAGAGAATGAACCTCATATTTATCTTCCAGTGTTTTTACAATAGTATCTCCGTACAGAGGAAATACGTTGTCGTCTGAGATGATCATGATTTTTTTCCCGGAGTAAACTTTTTCGATATAGCTTCCGGTATCTTTCAAAATATTATTTTCAATATAAATGGAGTAGCTGTGTGCTCCGAGGTCTACATATAATTCCATGCTGATAATCCTCTTCTTTCTTTTACACCTGTGAAAACGTCAAGACCCGCGAACGGATCTTGAATAGTTAAAATGTTTTTCCGACTACTTTTGCGATCTCAGCAACCTGTTTCAGCAGTGCATCATATTTCGCAGGTTTCAGAGACTGGGAACCGTCGCACAGTGCCATCTCAGGATTGTTATGAACCTCGATCATCAGACCGTTTGCTCCTGCAGCAACAGCAGCCTTAGCCATTGGTTCAACCAGCCACCATTTTCCGCCGGCATGGCTTGGATCAATGATGATCGGAAGATGTGAAAGCTTCTGGATAACCGGGATACTCTGGAGATCCAGTGTATTTCTTGTATAGGATTCAAATGTACGGACACCGCGCTCACATAAAATGACATTTTCATTACCGGATGCCATAATGTATTCTGCAGACATCAGCCACTCTTCGTAGGTAGCGTTCAGACCACGTTTCAGAAGAATCGGGCGGTCTACCTGTCCTAACTGTTTCAACAGATCGAAGTTCTGCATGTTTCTTGCACCAATCTGTATCAGGTCAACTTTTTCGTTGAATACATCCAGATATTCGGCGGACATCAATTCTGTAACGATTGGCAGTCCTGTTGCAGCTTTTGCTTCACAGAGGATATCCAGACCTTCAAGACCGAGTCCCTGGAATGAATATGGACTTGTACGAGGTTTGAAAGCACCACCGCGGAGCATGTTGGCTCCGGAAGCTTTCGCAGCTTTTGCAATCTCAAGAACCTGGTCTACAGACTCTACAGAACAAGGTCCGGCGATCAGCGCCAGATTATCTCCTCCAATCTTGACTCCGGACACATCGATGATGGAGTTGTCCGGGTGGAAAGCGCGGCTTGCTAATTTGTAAGGCTCCTGCACATGCATAACCTTTGTGACAGCAGGATCAACTTCGAAGAGTTTTGGGTCGATACGTGATGTGTCACCGATACAGCCGATGATCGTCATCTCTGCTCCTTCAATTACGTGAGTGTCCAGACCTCTTGCTTTGACCATATTTTCAACACGTTCAATATCTTCCTTTGGGGAAAGTGGTTTTAATACAATAATCATAATAGTAACTCCTTCTATACTTTTATATATGTAACTTCTATAATATTCGCACTGTAAAATTTTAGTTGTTTAAAGTGTGAAACTAATACATATAGTACCCCGTTAGAATAGCATTTGTCAATGGGTTTTATGAAAATATCTCTCATTATGTTCCAGTTTAATTAAGTTGACTTGATACAGGGCATTTGCTAAAATGAAAGAGGAAAAATAAGGGTTTATCTAGCAACAAAAAAGTTTACAAAGACAGAAAATTCTCAAGGGAGAGTAAGGGAAATTTAATAAGGAGGAAATGCGATGTTAGAGTTAACATTTGGGGAACAGGTCAAAATCGTTCTGAACCGTAAAGATATGACGATCAAGCAGCTAGCGGAGATGATTGAAGAACGAACAGGAAAGAAAATGTCCAGACAGAATCTGACGCAGAGACTGGCCAGAGATAATTTTCAGGAACAGGACATGCGTTTAATTGCATCTATATTAGAGTGCCCATTTCATCTGAGTATACTGGAAGAGAATGCGGATAGTGAATATACAACCCGTGAAAATATCAAAATCGATAAGCGATCTGAAAATAATATTATTATAGATGAAGAACCACAACAGCTGACACTGAATCTGGAGTATGATGAACCAGAGCAGGTACAGGAAGAACAGCCGGTAAAAGCAAGGGAATTTGGCATATCTGGAGCAGAACGTGATATTACAATTGGAGAACTGGTAGATATCCATAAAGATTTAGATCAGATGGAAGAAACATCAGAATATGCAGACCAGACAGAATATGAAGAACCGGCAGAATATGAAGAAGAGCCGCAGTCTTCGGAAGTTCCTGAGTACAACAAGCAGGAGGATGTGAAGGATATTCTGGAAGAAATGGCTGCGATAGAGGCTGAAGAGAAGAAGGCAAGAGAAGACAGAGAAGAAAGAGAAAGAGAGCGAGAAAAGGAACAGGAAAAAGAGCAGGAGAAGCCACGTGGCTGGAGGGCTTATTTCCCGCGCCGTAAGAAAAAGCAAGCAGAGGCGGTTCATGAGGACAAGCAGGAAGCTGCCACAGAACAGTTGGAGGCAGAATCTGCGATGAATCAGGCGCAGCCGGAAGACAAGACAGAAGAGGCTGTATCAGAAGAACCGTATCAGGAGTCAGAAGAATATCAGGAGCCGAAAGAATATCAAGAAGCTGAAGAGCATCAGGAGCTGGAAGAATATCAGGAAGCTGAAGAGTATCAGGAGTCAGAACCGTATCAGGAAGAGGAGCAGGCATACGAAGAATATGTTGAGGAAAATCAACAGGATATGGAAGAAGAGTTTGCTGATACCGCACAGGATTGGGAAGCTCCGGAAGAAGAAAATGTGGGTGATATCAACCCATATACGGGCATGGAATATGAATCCAACAGTGTGAGAATGCATCCAAAGAGAATCGGTTATGTCCAGGTCTATGACAGAAGTGATCATCAGTGGACCGACATGACAGAGTGGGCATTCCTTGGATATCAGGAGCGCAAGAAAGCGCTTCTCGGCAAGGATTACGAGCCTCCGATTTATCTGGATTAAGTAATAGTAGATCATTTGTGAGGAGAAATAAGAAGATGAGATGGGAAGAACTTCTGTCGGCAAAGAGATGTCGTGGTGGACAGACGAGAGGGAGAAATGCTAAAAGTTCAGACTTGCGGAGTGAATTTGAAAAAGATTACCATCGAATTATTGGCAGTGCTTCATTTCGAAGACTTCAAGATAAGACACAGGTATTTCCACTGGATAAAAGTGATTTTATCCGGACAAGACTAACTCATTCTCTGGAGGTTTCTTCTTTTGCAAAATCTCTTGGACAGAACATCGGAGAAAATATTTTAGTTTACAAAAAAGATTCTGAGTTTACACCACAGATGAAAGAAGATATATGTAATATTTTGCAATGCGCAGGGCTGATTCACGATATCGGGAATCCGCCCTTTGGGCATTTTGGAGAAGATGTGATCCGGGAGTGGTTCGAACGGAAGCTGCCACTTATGACATATCATGGAAAGCCGATGGAACAAGTGATGAGCCGGCAGATGGTAGAGGATCTGTATCATTTTGAAGGAAATGCACAGGCATTCCGGCTTGTGACGAAACTGCATTTTCTGGTGGATGAGCGAGGTATGAACCTGACGTATGCGCTTCTGAGCACCATTGTAAAATATCCGGTGCCGTCCACAGGAATCGACTTGGATTCCGGGGATATTAAGACACGCAAGATGGGATATTATCTGGCAGATGAGAAAATGTTCCGTGAGATCGAGAGGGAGACTGGAACGAATGGCTGTCGGCATCCGTTGACGTTTATATTAGAGGCGGCAGATGACATTGCATATAAGACTGCGGATATCGAGGATGCATTTGTAAAAGGGTACTTAAGTTATCATACATTGTTGGAGAAACTTAAGGAACTGCAAAGGATGTATCATCAGGAAACGAATATATTTCGCCCGGCGGATAAGCTGGAAGAGTTATATTTTCGGGGGAAAGAGATGCATGTGGCAAATCCAGAGGATTATGCAGTAAAGAACTGGATCATCCGTGTGCAGGGATTTGTGATCAACTGCGCAACTTATGGGTTTACATCGAATTATGATGCAATTATGAAGGGTGAATATAAGTATGATCTGTTTTACGGTACTTACTGTGAGAGGCTGATGCAGCTTCTTGGTGACCTGGCATACAGAGAAGTCTTTACATCGGAACCTATTTATCGAATGGAAGTGACAGAATCTGTCATGCTGAGTGACCTTTTGGATAAGTTTATGACAGCAATCATCAAATATGATGACCCGTCGCAGAAATTAAATTCCATGGATCTTAGGATTGTGTCATTTATTTCTGATAACTATAAGCGGGCATATCATTGTCAGGCAGAGGGCAAGACGGAGGCGGAAAAACTGTATTTGAGGATTCTGCTTGTGACAGATTATATATGTGGAATGACGGACAGCTATGCAATGCGTCTTTATCAGGAAATGCGAGGAATGTTTTTGAGTGGAACAGAATAGACTGTGGTAAATGATACAAGTCAGGACGGATAGGATTGAAGAGGTTTATTCGATATCTGTATGAATATGAAGGGAATCAGAAAAAAAGAAATGTCGGGTTTGTAAAAGTTGAACAAGATGGGAAAGAAACAACGATTTCTGTACATGGGAAAGGGCTGTGTGGAAAAAGCAATGAAAACATTTCCTGTTATCTTATAAAATTGGATTCTGAGATGGGAAATATACTTTTCGTTCCGGCAGGAGAGATACAGATTGGAATGATTTCCTGCGGGGGATGTTTTTGCTATACAGAAGAACTGATA
>UMEJ01019538.1_pt1 | contig 9620 bp, 9 predicted proteins | sample 1964731 | NCBI WGS metagenome assembly UMEJ01 (sample SAMEA4836018, study PRJEB28245) | human gut metagenome | biome: gut microbiome; material: fecal sample | place: Denmark | collected 2008 | reverse complement strand
AGGGTATCGGCTCTCTTTGGAAGCGTCTCCTTTGCCTGCGGCAAATCAGGAGTTTACAAAATCTTCGTGGTCCATTTGCTCATGTCCCAAACTTCATTCACCACGTCTTTATAGAACTCTGGTTCATGGCAGATGAGTAAGACACTTCCCCGATAATCGAGCAAAGCACGTTTTAATTCATCCTTTGCATCAACGTCAAGATGGTTCGTAGGCTCATCTAACAAAAGTACATTGGTGTCTCTATTGATGAGTTTACAGAGACGGACTTTAGCCTGTTCTCCTCCGCTTAATACACGAACTTTGCTTTCAATATGTTTTGTGGTAAGGCCACATTTTGCAAGGGCGGAACGTACTTCGTACTGAGTAAATCCAGGAAATTCTTCCCAGATTTCTTCGATACAGCTATTGGGATTCTCGCCTTTTACTTCCTGTTCAAAGTAGCCAATCTGAAGATTTTCGCCCTGTTCGCAGCTTCCTGAAAGAGGTGGGATTAGTCCGAGTAAACTTTTTAATAATGTTGTTTTTCCAATTCCGTTTGTTCCAATTAAGGCGATTTTCTGTCCTCTTTCCATATAAAAGTCCAATGGCTTAGATAATGGTTCGTTATAACCGATAACAAGCTTTTTCGTCTCGAAAAGCATTTTTCCTGGTGTTCGGCCGTAACGGAAATTAAATTCTGGCTTCGGCTTTTCTGCGGCTAATTCGATAAGGTCCATTTTATCAAGTTTTTTCTGACGGGACATTGCCATATTTCTTGTGGAAACGCGAGCCTTATTTCTCGCAACGAAATCTTTTAATTCATTGATTTCCTGCTGTTGACGGCGATATGCCGCTTCAAGCTGTGCTTTCTTTACCGCATAGACTTCCTGGAAATGGTCGTAATCCCCGACATAACGGTTCAGTTCCTGATTCTCCATATGATAAATGATATTTACAACTTCATTTAAAAATGGAATGTCGTGAGATATTAAGATAAATGCGTTTTCATAGTCAAGAAGGTATCTTTTAAGCCAGGCGATATGTTCCTCATCAAGATAATTGGTAGGCTCATCTAACAAAAGAATATCTGGCTTTTCTAATAAAAGCTTTCCCAGAAGTACTTTTGTTCTCTGTCCGCCACTCAAATCTGTAACATCACGGTCTAATCCAAGATCTAAAAGTCCTAATGCTCTTGCAACCTCTTCTACCTTTGCATCAATAGTATAAAAATCATGCAAAGTAAGCTCATCCTGAATCATGCCGAGTTCTTCCATGAGAATTTCCATTTCTTTTTCATCGGCAGTACCGAGCATATCACAAATTTCATTCATTCGCTCTTCTTTTTGTAATAAAGGATCAAAGGCAGATTTTAATGCATCCTGAATCGTCATTCCAGCCTCTAATACTGCATGCTGATCAAGATAACCGACATTTACATTTTTCGCCCACTCTACTTTTCCCTCATCCGGCATCATTTTCCCGGTAACAATGCTCATAAATGTGGACTTTCCTTCGCCATTTGCACCGACAAGACCGATGTGTTCTCCTTTTAACAGTCGAAAAGAAACATCGTTAAATATCGCTCTGTCTCCAAAACCGTGGGTTAAATGCTCTACATTTAAAATACTCATAAATTCTCCTTAAAATTCTATTTGTTATCAAATTTACTATAATGACTTTACTATAACAAGACGCTCTCGTCAATCAAACTCTCTCCAACTTTCTAAACTCATCTCAACCAACTGTACTTTCAAACTATAATAAACTAAAGCTTATCCAATTCCTGCTGAATGTAGTATCGGAGTATTTTTGTGCTTGTTTTTGCGAGAAAATTTTTCGTCAGTTGTACACAAATTTTTGAGGCGTACGCGGAACATAGGTTGATAAAATTTATGTGAATCTGACGGAAAATTATCCACAACGGCAGGTGCAAGAGATTACGAGTGCACATTCTACAAAAAAACCTCCCAAAGGATTGCTCCCCTGAGAGGTCGTTGCTGCTGTTTGAAATTTGTAGTTCGGGTAAACGAAATTAACGTTTGCTGAACTGAGGTGCTCTACGAGCTTTCTTGAGACCGTATTTCTTTCTTTCTTTCATACGTGGGTCACGAGTTAAGTATCCAGCTTTCTTTAATGCTGGACGGAATTCTGGGTCAGCTTCAAGTAATGCTCTTGCAATACCGTGTCTGATAGCACCAGCCTGTCCTGTGTATCCGCCACCGTGTACGTTAACTAATACGTCAAATTTATCTGCTGTGGATGTTAATTCTAATGGCTGACGAGCGATTACTTTTAATGTGTCATATCCAAAATATTCATCCATGTCTTTTTTATTGATTGTTACTTTACCTGTTCCTGGTACGAGATATACTCTTGCAACACTGCTTTTTCTTCTACCAGTTCCGTAATATCTTGTAGTAGCCACTTACTTTTCCTCCTTAAATTAATACTAGATTGCTAATTCCTTAGGCTGCTGTGCAGCATGTTTGTGATCAGGTCCAGCGTATACGAAAAGCTTTGTATACATCTGTCTTCCAAGAGGTCCTTTAGGAAGCATACCTTTTACGGCAAGTTCGATAACTTCTTCTGGTTTCTTGTTTAATTTTTCTCTTAATGTTGTTTCTTTCATTCCACCAACATAGTCGCTGTGATGATAGTAAATCTTCTGATCTAACTTCTTACCAGATACTTTGATCTTGTCAGCGTTAACGATGATTACATAGTCACCGCAATCCATATGAGGTGTGAAAATAGGTTTGTTCTTTCCTCTTAAAACACTTGCAACTTCTGATGCAAGACGTCCTAATGTATGTCCTGTAGCATCAACTACATACCAGTCTCTTGTGATGGTAGATGGGCTAGCCATAAAACTTTTCATGAGTAGTTCTCCTCCTGTTTATTCTTTAAAAATCAACGGTTCAGATATGACTTCCTGGCTGTCCGGACCCTCCATCATATCAATCCTGCTATCGCAGGTATATGACAAAATGCATCTCGGGGCTTTTGAGATTACATTTTATATGCATACCACGATTTCATATTATATAACACTCTTTCGTGTGTGTCAATAACCTTTTTCCTACAAAATGTGGGATTTTTTAATTTAATGATCCCAATCGCTATAATGATTATAAATATTCAATTTTCTTTAAAAACAATCCTTTTGCCGGAACGGTTTCTCCTGCCTGTGAGCGGTCGCAAGCCTCAAGGATTTGTTTGACATGTTCTGGGGGATAGACTCCCAGTCCTACTTTTATTAAGGTTCCGCTAATAATGCGGACCATATTGTAGAGAAATCCTTCTCCGGTCACTCGGATGATTACTTTCTTTGAAGGATATTCTCCTTCGGAAAGAGGATGTGCTTCTACTTCGATTCCTGTTACGGTTCTCACTGTTGTCTGTGCCTGTGTTTTTGCGGCACAAAAACTTTTGAAGTCGTGGGTTCCGACAAGATATTGGCTGGCTTCCTGCATTGCCTGTATATTTAGTGGAAAAATGACAAGGTGGGAATAGAGTCTTTCTGTTGGCAGAGGAATCTTCCCATTTTGGATATGATATTCGTATGTTTTTCTTGTATCACAATATCTTGGATGAAAATCACCGGGTACTTGCTCGGATGATACAATTCGGATGTCTTCTGGTAGCTGTGGATTTAATGCAAAACAAAGTTTTTCTGGCGGAATCGTTGTTTCTGAATCAAATACTGCTACATTTCCAAAGGAATGTACTCCTGAATCGGTTCGGCTTGCTCCAATTATGTGTATTTCTTCTTTTAAAAAACGGCTCAATGTTTTATTTAATACTTCTTCTACGGTTATCCCGTTTGGCTGAATCTGCCAGCCACAATAATTGGTTCCATCGTAGGCAACTACTAATTTAAATCGTTTCATAAATCTCATTCTCTCTCTATCTTTAATTTTTAATAAGAACTTTACATCTTAAAATTTGTTTGAAAAATGCTTTCTGCAAGACGTGCGTTACAATTTCATAATTTATTTAGAAAAATCTCTTTAAAATAAAACTGCAAAAAATCATAATTACCACATAAAGCAACATGATTCCATACGCAATATAATCTCGTTTTTCATAAATAAGCGGATGCAGTCTGGTCTTTCCTTCCCCACCATTATAACATCTTGCATCCATCGCCATCGCAAGGTCGGATGCTCTCCTGATTGCCGCAATAAATAAGGGAACTAAAACAGGAATTAACTTTTTCCCCCGCTCTAAAATATTTCCGCTTTCAAAGTCAACGCCTCTTGACATCTGTGCTTTCATGATTTTGTCTAATTCTTCTGTTAAAATCGGGATAAACCGAAGAGCAATGGACATCATCATGGCAATCTCATGTACTGGCACATGCACTTTTTTTAGAAAATGAAACCCTTTTTCAAGTCCATCGGTAAGTTGATTTGGCGTTGTCGTAAATGTCATTACGGATGAACCGATGACCAGATAAACCAACCGTACAACAAGATAGAATGCCATCCATAATCCCTGTTTCGCGATTGTTATCGGCCCAATTTTTACAAGCATATCTCCACTCACACTAATCATATTTATAATTGCTGAAAAACAAATGATAATAAACAGCGGCTTTACTCCCCGAATCATCATAGACACTAGAACTTTAGAAAGCTTTACTATCAAAATAAGAAATGCTGTCGCAATCCCAAGGCTTAATAAACTTTTAGGAAAAAATAATGTAATAACAAAAAGCAATGTTCCTAAAAGTTTTACCCTCGGATCAAGTTTATGAAGAATGGAATCAGCTTTATAATATTGTCCTAATGTCATTTCCCGAATCATAAGCTGCCTCCTGCTATATACGCTACTAATTCATCTATATTTAATGGAATCCCTACATTTTTTGTTCTTTTTGTTTTTATATACTCTTTTGCTTTTTCATTCGAAGCTTCTATCTTTTTCTCATGCATTTCTGTGCCTTTTTCTTTTGTTTCTTTCTGATTTATTTCTACGTTTTCTTGGGATAACTCTATCATCTTCTGAGATACTTCCCGATTCTTTTGATCGTATTGCATATCATGAGAAAAAGCATTTTCTAAATCAATATCTGTCTCTTCTAATATTTCTTTTAAATCCAGATAAAATTCTACTGCCTGTGGAACACCTAGTCCCATTTCTGTTAACTCATCTTTTCGTACAAAGACTTCTTCTGTTTTGCCATCCATTTTAAGCTGTCCATTCTCCATCACCAGAACTCTGTCTGCATGATCTGCCACATCGTCCATGTTATGTGAAACCAGTACGATAGTGATTCCTCTCTCTTTATTCAAATGATGTAAAAGGTCAAATAATATCTTTTTACCCGGTGCATCCATACCGGCAACCGGCTCATCTAAAATGAGGTATTCCGGCTCCATCGCAAGAATTCCAGCTAATGCTACTCTCCTTTTTTGTCCACCAGAAAGAGAAAATGGAGACACTTTTTCAAGTTCATTAGAAAGTCCTGCAAGTTGCATCGCATGACGGGCTTTTTCCTCGCATTCCTTTTTATCAAAGCCAAGATTCTTCGGACCAAATGCAATATCTTTTAATACATTTTCTTCAAAAAGCTGGTATTCTGGATACTGGAAACAGAGTGCTACCTTCTGTCGAAGCTTTTTTAAATCATATTTCTTCTCCCAGATATTTTCTCCATTGAAGAAATAGTCCCCGCTTTTCGGCTGAAAAAGCCCATTAAAATGCTGAATTAAAGTAGACTTTCCTGAACCCGTACGACCTATAATCGCCACAAATTCTCCAGGTTCTATGGCAAGTGAAATATCTTTTATGGCATATTTTTCTTCTCCGGAGTCTTGCTTTTTGTACTGATAACTGATGTTTTTAAGAGTAATTCCTTTTGTTGATTCTGTTTTTTTAGGCTCATCTATATTCTTAGATGCGTCTTCTTTTATATCTGATGTTTCTTTTAATTCATGCGATTTCTTAGATACTTCTGTTTCATCAGCCAAGTTCAGATCACCTAAAGAATTGTCAGCTAATTTTTCATTTCTATCATCTACAGAGATACTATGGGAATCAGATTGTTTTTCCATAGAGTTTCCGTATCGACTGTTTTCCTTAGCTTGACTCTTTACATTACTCTTGCTACTTTCACTTATTGTCTTCCGTTCAGATTTATACTCAGACAAGACTATATTATCAGACTTGTCCTTCTGAAAATGATATTTCAAAAACTCAAGTAACTGTTGCTTTGTATAAATCTCTTCCGGCACATCCACACTTTTTTTTCTTAAGCCATCTATCAAAGCAACTTCAAATGGCAGTTCCAGATTATTTTCCACTAATTTTTCTGGTATTTTAAATAATGTCTCTGGTGTACCTTTAAGCGTAATCTTACCATGGTTCATTACATATAAATAATCTGCCTGACTGACTTCCTGCAAAAAATGTGTAATATAAATAACGGTAATATTCTTCAAACGCTTTAAATCATAGATAGCTTCCAACAGTTCCTTCCGGCTTTCTGGGTCAATCATTGCTGTCGGTTCATCAAATATAATACATTCCGGTTCCATCGCAAGAACTCCAGATATCGCAATCTTCTGCTTCTGCCCTCCAGAAAGCGCTCCCGGTGATGCTTCTCTATAAGCAGTCATTCCCGTAGCAGCCAATGCTTTCGTAATCCTCATTTCTATCTCTTCCGCTGGAATTCCCATATTTTCCGGGCCAAATGCAACATCTTCCTCCACGATATTTCCTATCAACTGATTATCAGGATTTTGAAATACCAGCCCTGCTGTCTTCCGAATATCCAAAATCTGTTCTTCTTTTGCAGTATCCATTCCACCAACGTAAATAATACCACCCGATGGCTTTAATAATGCTGCAAGCTGCTTCGCAAGCGTAGATTTTCCAGAACCATTATGACCGAGAATTCCCACAAAATCTCCTTTTTTAATAGAAAGAGAAATATTGTCAATCGCCGTATGTTCTATAACTTCTTCTTTTTCTCCAGAATACATTTTATACTTAAATAAAAGATTTTTAACGTCAATTAAATTCATCTGACTTTTCTCCACTATAATCATTGTTCGTAAAACTGCATCTCACCTTTATCATAAGTTTGACAAAGCTAACAAATATTATAACCCATTTTCTCTCAAAAAGATACTGGTTTGATTTAATTCGATGTATTCAACAGACGAAGCCAGGCCCGAAAGAGAGAAGAGAACCTATATCTGTGACTCTATCACTGTGGGTTGAATGTTCGCTTAACGGCTCGCATTCAATCCTAGCTCCAAGGCCACAGATATAGGTTCTCTTCTCTCTTTCGGGACGTCTCCCTTGCCTGATAAATTAAATAAAAAAATCGCACTTAGACAGATGTCTAAATGCGATTCCATTGCTTTTCATTTATTAAGTTAAAATTAAACTAATTCAATAATAACTTCTAATGCAGCATCACCTTTACGCTGAGCAATCTTAACAATTCTTGTGTAACCACCATTACGGTCAGCGTATTTAGGAGCGTACTCATCAAAAATCTTCTGAGCAAGATCAATTTTCTTTGTGTTTGCTTTTCTGCCTTTTCCTTCTACAGGAACTTCTGTTACAGGATATAATACCTTTAACATCTGACGTCTAGCATGAAGTCTGGATGGTAAATCTTTTTTGATTTCTTTTTCAACTGTTTCATAAACAGTTACTTTCTTTCCATCTACTACTTCTTTAACTCTCTTGCCTTCAGCGTCTTTTTTAGCCACTTTAGCCTGAACCTTAACAACTTCGAAGTTGTCTTTTTCTTTAACACCAAGAGCGATTAAGCCTTCAGCGATTTTGCGGATTTCTTTAGCTTTAGCTTCTGTAGTACGAATCTTTCCATGATATAAAAGCTGTGTAACCTGGTTACGTAATAAAGCTTTTCTCTGGTTAGATGTTCTTCCTAATTTTCTGTATTTTGCCATTTTAATGGACCTCCTGTTTATTTTTCGCCATGCTTACTAATACCTTCAGCTTAAGCGGGTCTATATTACATTGTTATGGTAAGAATTATTCTTCGCTATTGTTTAAGAAAAGACCTAATTCTTTTAATTTAGCTAACACTTCTTCAAGAGACTTACGTCCAAGGTTACGAACCTTCATCATATCTTCAGGTGTCTTGTTTGTAAGTTCTTCAACAGTATTGATACCTGCTCTCTTTAAGCAGTTATATGAACGAACAGATAACTCTAATTCGTCGATATTCATCTCTAATACTTTATCAACCGGATCCTGAGCTGTCTCTACCATAACCTCTGCTTTCTGAGCATTCTCAGATAAGTCGATGAAAAGGTTAAGATGTTCACTCAGAACTTTAGCAGCAAGGCTGACTGCTTCGTCCGGTGCCAGTGTTCCATTTGTAAATACATCAAGAGTCAGCTTATCAAAGTCTGTAATCTGACCTACACGAGTATTCTGTACAGTAAGATTTACACGCTCTACTGGTGTGTAAATAGAATCTACTGCAATTACATCAATGGACTGATCTTCCGATTTGTTCTTATCAGCGCCTACATATCCACGGCCTTTTGTGATAGTCAGCTCTGCTTCAAAATGGCTGTCTGCACCGCCACTTAAAGTTGCAATAACTAAATCCGGATTAATGATTTCAATATCACTGTCAACCTGGATGTCTGCTGCTGTAACTACACCCTCTCCGCTGAACTCAATAAAAGCGCGTTTTGGTTCGTTAGAAGAACTGTTATTCTTGATAGCCAGTTCTTTAATATTCATAATTATTTCAGTGACATCTTCTTTTACTCCAGGAATAGAGCTGAACTCATGAAGAACGCCTTTAATCTTCACTGCGCTTACTGCTGCACCTGGTAAGGAAGATAACATGATTCTTCTTAAGGAGTTACCTAAAGTTGTGCCGTACCCTCTTTCCAGTGGTTCCACCACAAAACGACCATATTTATTGTCTTCTGAAATCTCTGCTATTTCAATTCTCGGTTTTTCGAATTCAAACACGAATGGGACCCTCCTTTTGGGTAATTAATTGGAAAATCAATTCCAAGTTTACCAGCTTCCATATACTACAATTGAATGCCTGTGTAATAGCAGGCATTCAATTTGAAGAATCATTTATTATTTAGAATATAACTCGACAATGAGTGTTTCGTTAACTGGAACATCGATCATGTCACGGGAAGGAAGTTCTTTAACTGTTCCTTTTAACTCTTCGATGTCAGCGTCTAACCATGCTGGTACAAGAACACCGCCAGTTGCTTCTACGATATCTTTGTATCTCTGCATTGTCTTTTTGTTTTCTTTAATCTCTACAACATCACCAGCTTTGATTCTGTAAGATGGAATGTTAACGCATTTACCGTTAACTAATACATGCTTATGTCCAACAATCTGTCTAGCTTCTTTTCTTGTTCTTGCAAATCCCATACGGAATACTACGTTGTCCAGTCTGGACTCAAGAAGAACCATTAAGTTAGGACCTGTAAGTCCTTTCATTCTCTCTGCTGTAGCATAGTAGTTTCTGAAAGGTTTTTCTAAAACACCGTAGATGAATTTTGCTTTCTGTTTTTCACGAAGCTGAAGACCATACTCACTGATCTTTCTGCTGGAACGAACTAACTTTCTGTTTGATTTTTTATTCACTCCTAAATATACAGGATCCATAT
>UMEJ01016584.1_pt1 | contig 9708 bp, 7 predicted proteins | sample 1964731 | NCBI WGS metagenome assembly UMEJ01 (sample SAMEA4836018, study PRJEB28245) | human gut metagenome | biome: gut microbiome; material: fecal sample | place: Denmark | collected 2008 | reverse complement strand
ATATCAGATTTTCCGATATCAGGCGGCCGGTTTTATTTCTTATAAAATTTTAATTCAGTAATTAATCCAGATCAATAACATCCATCTTAAATGTGTCATCCATCTCCGCATGACTTCTCTTCTTTTCCGGGTGATTACTTAAGAGATCTGCCGTTGCATCAAATAACTCATCGTCGTCATAATCATAGTCATTTGAACCAAACATATCGTAATCATCATCTGAATAATATCCTTCAAAATTATCGAACTCTTCTTCATCTAAAGGAGTAAATTTTTCAAAATCATCTGTATCCTGAAGATTAATGTTCTTTACAGGTTTGCGGATAGCAGGACCTGTCTCATCTAAAGAACGTACACCCTTTGCAGCTGCTTTTTTTGCCGTTGCGTGTTTGACGCTCTTCTGCTTCTTTGGTTTTTCCATGGCTTTGGCTATGTTTTCTGTAACCCAAAGATCATCCTCATCGTATCCTTCAAATTCATTTTCATCATCATATTTCTTAGATGCTTTTTTCGAAACCTGTTTTGAAGCTTTCTTTGCTTTCTTTTCCTGTTTCTCTTCTTTTTTCTTAGCTTTTAATGCTTCCTCTTCTTCATCCAGATCAATTCCATATTCATCATACAGATCATCTAATTCCAGATCTCTGTGTCTAAGCTTGACTGCTGTGACAATAAGTACCAGAACAAGCAGTAAGATTAATGCAATTGCTATAATAACTACAATATCCAGGAAATTCTCTACAAAATTAAGGATTTTTCCCCATATTCCTTTTCCGTTACTTAACTTACTTTCTGAAGAAGAACTGCCGGTTGATTCCGGTGTGTATTTCTGATAGGTTCCATCTGTCGTATCATAACGATATGTTGTCTTTTCACCGTCAGAATTCAAAGCATAAATAATATAATATTCTGCGTCTTTTGTATCCTGCCAGGTGTCAAATTCTTTACCATTTAATGTCAGAGTTGTCTTCTGATACTGGCTTGGCAGATTCATCTTTCCATCATTCATCAATGGGATAATATATCTGTCTTTTGCAATCTCAACTTCTTCAAACGGTGCGAAAGATCCATCATCACTGTTATACAGATAGAAATCTGCATCATCGCTGTCTTTTTCAGTCAGATACATTGCATTGATTCCACTTGCCTCCTGTGTGATCACAGAATACTTTGAACCTTCAAATGTCAGCTCGCCTTTTTTAAAACCTTCCGGAATGATCTCTTCCGAAAAATCGCTGGTCACAACATACTTCTTGCCGTTCACTTTCACAACGGCACCATCTGCTGTCGATGTTGTTGTATCTTCGGTACTGGTCTCTTCCTTAATCAGAGACGGATCGCCAGCTCCGATCGTAACTGCAGAACTTCCCTGTGTTACTTCCAGGTTCGTTCCGTCTTCCGCAGTACCTGTAGCACTTGACACTTCGATATTCGAAGTACCTTCTTTTAATGCCTGAAACTTCAGATTAAATTCTGCAGTTGTTCCACTTCCGGTCCAGGAAATCTTAATGGTTCCATCCTTTCCCGTCGCATTATCACCGCTGATAAATCTCAATTCACTTTTGTCATACGTTAAAGTCGCTTCCATAGACTGCATTGATGAAGCAGAAGTCAGCTTGGTCTTTACATCAACTTCCGCTCCTACTGTAGTGGACGGATCCGCAAAACGCAGTTCTGCTGTCGCTGCTTCTGTTATCACCGACAGACATGGACATATCATACATATCGCCAAGAATGTTACAAATATCTTTTTAATTCTTCTCATGTAACCTACCCCTTTATCTTTTATTACTATTTATTCCGTTCCTTCTGTCGATCCAGTGGTTCCCGAAGTGCTGCCTGTATTATCTCCGGTCGTTCCACCTCCTGTTGTTGTCCCTTCTGTTCCTCCGGTTGTTCCCGTAGTTCCTGAGGAAGTGCTGCCTGTACTTCCGGTCGTTCCGCTTCCCGTCGATGTTCCTCCGGAATATCCGTTTGACGTACCGTAAGATCCGGTTCCGTAAGTGCTTCCACCCGTTGTTCCGTAGGTACTTCTTGTTGTACCGGTTCCGGATGAATTATTGGAATAATTTCCCGAATACCCCTTACTTCCCGGTGTCTCATCATCCTCGATCGTTGTACCGCTTTTGGCCTTATCTGACGCTTTTGCAGTAATACCACTTTCAATGCCTTCAATCGTGCTGGATACAGAATACCCATCACTTCCAAACAGGAATTTATGCACCTCAAGTACATTCGAAGACAAGGTCTTCGGGATTACGACACTTCCTACTTCATTTAACATATCCGTTGTATTTTCAGCCGGAAAACCAATCGAATCTCCTAATTTATACTTTGTAAGATTCTTTGCATATCCGATCATTTCAGCCAGTGTAAAGTTTGTTGATATCTGCGGAAATACACTGTCTATGATCTTATTAACAGTGCCGACACTCATGTTCTGCGCTTTATCTGCAATTTTCTGTAATACCAGGCGCTGACGTTCTGCACGCTTAAAGTCTCCTCCTTCCGTATAACGGATTCGGGAATAAGACACTGCCTGCACACCATTCAAATGATATGTACCATCTACTTCCGGCTCGATCTTCTCATAACTTTTTCCTGTTACTTTTGAAGTTTCGACACAATAGTTGTTCATATGCACAACTTCATCATGCGTCAGTTCCAGATCCAGTCCTCCTACCGCATCGATAACATCTACCAGTGCATTAAAGTTTACGGTTACATATTTTTCAATATTCATATCCAGATTACGGTTAATCAGCGATACTGCGCCTTCCGGTCCTCCAAAAGAATATGCAGAATTCGCTTTATTATAACTTCCGTCATCTAATTCTAATAATGTATCACGATAAATAGATACCAATTTAACTTCTTTCGTATCATTATTCAGACTTGCTATTATGATCGTATCACTTCGATTTCCTTTGCCCAGATCATTTTCTCTTGAATCCAGACCAAATAACGCTACATTCGTGTATCCTTTTTCATGTTTTACTTCATCAGAAATGTTTAATTTATCTGTATCGAGTTTCACCGAACTCAGTTTATTCATCTTACTTGCCAGAATGACTGATCCTATAACTACTACGCCCAGAAGAGTTCCGCCTAATACAGCACCTATTTTCTTCCCTATAGACCAGGTCGCAAAGCCTCTTTTTCTGCGACGCCCTCTTCGTCTGACCTTTTTCCCTGTATTTCTTGCCATACTTCATATCCTTTCCGCATTTATCCTAAATTAACACAAACCTTTTTACATATTACCCTATTTTTTTCTAAATTTCAATATTTTCAGTCCTGTTTTCCTGTTTATGTCCAATATCTCGGATTCATTGTGCATTTTAATACAATCTTTTTCGGCAGTTTTTGATATTTTCGTCCAAGAAGATATCCTGCATATTTCGCTACACAATCTGTGAAAAGTTTAAAAACAAGCCATGGCCTTCTCTGTTTTATCAAAAAAGCGACTGTATTCTTTATCAGTTTCATTCCTTCTTTTTCTGAGCTTACCTTCCGGAATATCTCAGGATGCTGTGCCTGGGAAACGGCCATATCAAAGTTTCGGTGAAACTGTTGTGCAAAATTGTAATTATGCGAATGGATTACCCTTGCTTTTGCATTATAATATACTTTCTGTTCATTCTCTATAACCTTCGCTGCGTATATCATATCTTCATTAAATATTGCTTTTTTCTCGAATCCACCGTTTTTCAAATACATATCCCGGTTATAGGCTGCACATACATCCGAACAGAAGAATGTTTTGATTCCCATTTTTTCCAGATCTTTCGAAGATTTCACTTTGCTTTCCGGCGGATAATTAAATTGTCTCGTATATCTTTCTAATAATGTACTTTCTTTTCTAGGAAGCTGTCTCGCATACGCAACTGCAACATTTGCTTCTTCCAAAGCCTGTACCAGTTCACTTACCAGATACTCGTTATCCGGGCAGGCATCCTGTGTCATACAGATCACAATATCTGCATCCGATTGCCGGATTCCTTTGTCTCTCGTTGCGGCATGATCAAATTCATCCGGAGTAATCTCTTCAACTGTCACATTTTTATAACGTTCCTTCATGCTTTCCAGACTCTGTCCGTCTGTTGTATGCATCAAAAAGATACTGTTTACTTCATAGGTCTGTCTTTCCAGACGCTCCATCAGCTTTTTAAATTCTGATCCCGGATGATATACCGGAATTACGACATCTACTTTCTTCTTATTCATTTTGTGATGTTCCGCTTTCTGTTGTATTTGGATATACCTTGGTCATATCATTCAAAGTATTACTTATATCTGTAACCGTTGCCGTCGGTGTATAATCCTTATTCGGATATAAGAATTGATGCAGCTTTATTACATTTTCTTCCAGTCCTTTCGGGATGACATATGAACCACTGTATCCCGGTATCTGTTCCAGAGTTTCCAGATCAAACGGGAAACCTGTTGTTTCGCCCAGCTCATAATCAAAGGCACCTGTGGCAAGACTTAATATCTCCTTTGTAGTGAAGCTTGTTGATACCTCCGGCATTACCTTATCTATAATCTTATTAAGCGTTGCCAGATCCTGCTGTTTCAATTTATCTGCTGTTTTCTTAAGGACCAGTCTTTGTCTTTCTGTTCTCTTATAATCACCGCCTGCTGTATATCTTATTCTCGCATAAGATACCGCCTGCACGCCGTTTAATTTATACGTTCCGGCTACTGCCGGTTCGATCTTCTTATATTTCTTACCTGTTACTTTAGAAGTCTCTACACAATAGTTGTTCATATGCACAACTTCTTCATCCGTTAATTTTACCGTAATACCATCAACCATATCTATCACATCGGCTAATGCAAGGAAATTGACACTGACATAATCCTGAATATTAAGATCCAGATTCTCATTGAGCATATTGACTGCCGTCTCAGGTCCGCCTACTGAATAAGCCGCATTGGCTTTATCATAATGTTCTCCGTTCTGTTTTAACATCGTATCCCTGTACACAGACACAAGCTTTACTTTTTTGGTTTCATTATTGATGCTTGCGATCATAATCGTATCTGTCCGGTTTCCTTTTCCAAGATTCTTTTCTCTTGAATCCAGACCAAATAATGCAACATTGGTATATCCGGTCTGTTTCAGTCCGTTGTTCTTTATATTCGAAAGATTGGTGCGTTCCATTTTTCCCAGCTTAAATAAGCCAAACGCCGTTGTTCCCAGAATACACAGAATGATCAATTCCAAAATAATTACAAGTCTTCTGCGTCTTCTGCGTTTTTTCAGTCTTTTTCTTCGTATTTCCTGCTGTCTTCTGGTTAATCTTTTTTTATTACGTTTACTCATGACTTCTCCTTAAAGCTAATAGGCATTTTTATTAATAAATCCTTTGAAAAATGTTAAAAATATAATCTTAAAGTCAAATCCAAGTGTCCAGTTTTCAATATAATACAGATCATGCTCTATTCTCTTCTTAATAGACGTATCTCCTCTGTATCCATTTACCTGAGCCCATCCCGTAAGTCCCGGTCTTACCTGATGTTTGATCATATACCGAGGTATTTCTTCTTTAAACTTTTCTACAAACTGCGGTCTTTCCGGTCTCGGCCCTACAAGACTCATGTCCCCTCGAAGGACATTAAAAAGCTGAGGCAGTTCATCTATACTTGTTTTTCTTATAAACCTTCCGACCGTCGTAACACGCGGATCATCTTTGGTCGTCCAGCCTTTCTTTTCTTTTTTCTCATCCTGTACGATCATTGAACGGAATTTATACATTTTAAACGGACGATTCTGCAACCCTACTCTTTCCTGCGAAAAGATCAAAGGCCCCGGCGAAGTCTTCTTGATCATAATTGCCGTTACGATCATAACCGGAGAAAAGAGAATAATTGCTACAATTGCTCCAAATATATCCACTCCGCGTTTCATCCATTTATTCAGCGGATCACTTAACGGAACTCTTCGGATATTGATCACCGGAAGTCCCTGCAGATCTTCGGTGTACGGCTTGGTCGGTATAACGTTATTATAATCCGGAATAAATTTCGTATGCACACCTGATTTTTCACACATTTTAACAATTCTTTCCAGCTTATGATATTCAGCCAGACCCAGTGTAATTACGATTTCATCCAGTTTATTTTCCGGCAGCACAATTTCCAGATTATCAATTCTTCCCAGTACCCTGACCTTCTTATATTCTGTTCCTCTAGGAACATTATCGGCAAGGATACCCCGGATATTATATCCCCAGTCCGGATTTGCCAGGATTCTGTCAATGTACTGTTCTGCCGCACGGCTGTATCCGATCAGTAAGATATGTTTCTGATTAAATCCCTGACTTCTGATCTTCCGAAGTCCCATTCTGATCACATTACGCTCTACTATTTCCAGAAAAATATTAATACAGTAAAAAACAAAGATCATCGTTCTTGAAAAATCTGTCTGATGTCTGAAATAAAGTACTAAAATAAATACCAGAAAGCCTATCGTGTTCGCCTGAAGGATATTCCATGCTTCCAGTCTTCTTCCTCTGACTCTTTTCGGAGTATATAACTGAAAAATATAATATAGCAACAGATATCCCGGTATAATGAATATCAGTACACTCATATATACTTGCAGAGAAAGATACCACGGATCCATCTCAAAAATGCCGCTCCTGAATCTCAGATACCATGAAAGCACATACGAAATTACAATCACTACCGCATCCAGTACCACATGTATTTTATTTAATAACCCTTGATTTTCCTTGATCAATTTTACTCACCAACTTTATCTATTATTTCGTTTTCCTATGCCAGACGCCGGAAAATATTTATCCATAGTTCTATCTGAATCTTTATATAATTCTTAAGATGGCCGGATTCATATTTTACTTTATCTGATTTTTCCCCCATATGCAGCCCTTCTTTAATACCATTGACATATAGCTTTCCGTATCCCTTGCGAAGGAAAAACAGGTACTTCACCAAAAATCCCACAAAAAGGAACGGACTGTTCAGTATCTTCTGTACAACCGGCATATTTTTATATATCAGATATACATTATTGCGTGAAGACATCTTGACTTTAAATTCATTATATCTTGCTCCGCTTGCCGCACTTCCCACATGGATCACTTCTGATTTGGGTTCATATAAATTATCGTATCCCGCTATCCTGGCACGATATCCCACATCTATGTCTTCCAGATATGCAAAATGCTTCTCATCAAACATTCCAATCTCTTCAAATACTTTTTTCCGATAGATTGAAGCCCCTCCGCATGCTGCAAAAATCTTTCTTATATTATTGTATTTCTTCACACTTTTGTCTTTTCCATATGCGTATGCCCATCCAAGTGCATTATAATAGGTTCCTGCGCTGTCAATTTTGGACGGATCATGATACTGGATCATCTTAGGCTCCACAGAAAATATGTTCGGATCTTTCTTAATCGAATCCAGCAGATACTTTACATAGTTATCTTTTATCACCGTATCATTATTTAACAAGATCACATATGCTGTATCTGTCTTTTCAATACCGATATTAACTGCTCTGCAAAAGCCATAGTTCTTATCCAGCATCACACATTCAACTTCCGGATATTCTTTTACAACTTCCTCTATACTTCCATCATTCGAGGCATTATCTATGATCAGGATTTTCTTTTCTGTCTGATCCTTTTCATACAAACTTTTCACACAGGAAAACAGATACTCTTTTCCTTTGTAATTAGGTATTACGATTGTTACTTCACACATAATTTCTCCGTTAGTTCACTTTCAGGGAATAGTCCCATTTTTTTAAGGAAAGATTCGGATTATACGCTGGATCTCCATTTTTCAATATGCCAATCCAATGGCTGCGCATATATTCTATCTCTCCCTGAAATCTGCGCACTTTTTCCTTCGTATCTTCAGCTCCTCTGGTCTTAGATTCATAATGATATAACTCTACATATGGATCATACACGATCAGATGTCCTTTTTCCCGTATTCTAAGACACAGATCCACATCATTAAACGCTACTTTCAGCTCTTCTTCCAGTCCGCCGACTTCTTCAAATACCGAACGTTTCATCATCATACAGGCCGCTGTCACGGCACTTAAATCCTGCTGGATAGCCGCTCTGTGCATATATCCTGTATAACCGCGTTTCATACCGACAAAGACACTGCCGGCAACTCCTCCGATTCCAATGATAATTCCCGCATGCTGCACCGTATCATCCGGATAATATAGTCTAGCGCCTACTGCACCGACTTCTTTTCGCTGACATGTTGAAAGCAACTCTGTAAGCCAGTCACGACTTATCACTTCCATGTCATTATTTAACAGCAGTAAATAATCTCCCTTTGCCTGTTTTGCACCAAAATTATTAATTGCCGAATAATTAAATTCTTTTTCCCAGTATACGACACGGATCTTATCATTGCAAATCTGTTCATAGTATTCAAAAGTCTTCTCTTCCGTACTATTATTCTCAATAATGATAATTTCATAATTCTCATAATCCGTCAGTTTTTCTATTGACTTCAGGCATTTATCTAATGTCTCTGCCTGATCTTTATTCGGGATCAGAATAGACACCAGCGGATTTCCTGTCACAGGATATTTTACTCTGTAAAATCCAAGATTTTCCGTCTGAAGGACTTCTCCTTTTGTATGGCATCGTCTGAGATGATCTTCGATTGCCTTCTTTCCAGCTTCATATGCATACATTTTACTTAAAGGATTATCTGCTGTTGATTCCTTATGCACCCGCCAGTGATATAATATCTTTGCAACATGAGAGATTCTTTCCGCCTGTTCCGTACATCGTAAAATCAGATCATAATCCTGCGCCCCGTTATATTCCGCTCTGAACTTTCCTACCGATTCAATTAATGCTTTTTTTGCAACAAAAAAATGACAGATGTAATTATTTGCTCTCAACATATCCAGATTAAAGTCCGGCTTAAAATTCGGAGAAAAATATTCATCCAAATCTGTCGTCACTTTATCTTCGTCTGTATATAGCACATCTGTCTTGCGATCTTTGTTCAGGCAGCTTACAATTTCATACAGTGCATTTTCTTCCAGAAGATCATCATGATCCAGCAATCCTACAAATTCTCCCGTTGCGATCTCCAATGCTCTGTTCGTATTCTGTGCAATTCCCTCATTTTCCGGAACATCCACTACTTTGATCCTGTTGTCCTTCTTGCCTGCAACATTCAGAATACTACTTACTTCCTGATTAGAAGGATTAGCATTGGCAATACACAATTCCCAGTTCGTATAAGTCTGCTTTCTCACTGACTGGATCATCTGCTTTAAAAACACCTCCGGTGTATTGTATACCGGTACCAAGATGCTGATCTTAGGACTGTATTCAAATACCTGCTTCCGTTCTCTTTCTAATTCCTGTTCAGATGGTCTGTGATTTTCATACCATTCTTTATAATCAATATCGCTTTTCTGGAAACGTTCTGTTAATTTTATCCAGAATCCTTTCGGTCCATAATGGCGCAAATAAAGTATCCCCTTTTTCAAATTATAGGGAGATACTTTTTTTATCATATTTATATAATCTAATTTACCACTCATTAAGATATTCCTCGTACATATTATTACATATTTTCCCTTTTTATCCGATTTATTGTAACATATAGTTAATAATTGAGCAATATTTATATTCTTAATATTATATGAATAACAGTTTAAGATAACAAAAAAGCTCCGGATTCGTATGA
>UMEJ01018619.1_pt1 | contig 9709 bp, 8 predicted proteins | sample 1964731 | NCBI WGS metagenome assembly UMEJ01 (sample SAMEA4836018, study PRJEB28245) | human gut metagenome | biome: gut microbiome; material: fecal sample | place: Denmark | collected 2008 | reverse complement strand
TTCACATAAAATTATTAAGGAGTTGCAAAAGTAGGAAAATTCATTGATTTCACATAACATAATTACATTTTTTAATGCAAAATTTGCATAGAAAAGCGGAAAACGCTTTTTTCTTCGAAGTTTATGAGCAAATTCTTTGCCCATTAAAAAAAAATATCCAATTTTGAAGCCGATTTATAAAGATTCAAATTATGGAAGAGAAAAAGAAAAGTGTAGTGGATGGTGATAAAGAAATAGTTTTCTCAAAAGCCATTAAAGCGGGAAAACGTATTTATTATTTAGATGTGAAGAAAAACCGGAAAGATGAAATGTTCTTGGCTATCACAGAAAGTAAGAAAATTGTATCGGGTGAAGGTGACGATTCACAAGTGAGTTTTGAAAAGCATAAAATCTTCCTATATAAAGAGGATTTTGAGAAGTTTACAAACGGACTTCAACAGGCTATTCAGTTCATTACTGACGAACAAGGTCCGATAGAACCCCACCACAGCGAAGACATGCCGGAAGAAAATGAAGAACTGAAAACGAAAGTGAAGAAGCTCTAAGCTCTAGTGAAATAAAAATAGATATTGACTTCTGATTTAATGTATAAGTAAGAGTCCGGATTAAAAAATCCGGGCTCTTTTTGGTTAAATCAAAAATAAGCATTACTTTTGCACCGCTTTTTTAAGCTCCATCGTGTGATATACCACATCGTGTGATGGCGAATTAAGCAACAAAATCAACTTAATTTAGAGTAACACAAAAAATTTAAAAACAATGAAATCAATTGAAATTAAAGGTTCTGTAAGAACAGACCTCGGAAAGAAAGCAACTCGTGAATTGCGTAAAAACAATGGTGTTCCTTGCGTAGTATACGGAGTACAGAAAGATGAAAACGGAAATCCCGTAGCAACTCATTTTTCAGTAACTACCGACGGTTTGCGTAATCTGGTATACACACCGCACATCTACGTTGTAGATTTGAACATCGATGGCAAAACAGTAAACGCTATCATGAAAGATATCCAATTCCACCCTGTTAAGGATTCTATCCTTCACGTTGACTTCTATCAGATTGACGAAGCTAAACCTATTGTAATGGAAGTTCCCGTTCAGCTGGAAGGTTTGGCAGAAGGTGTACGTGCCGGTGGTAAATTGGCATTGCAGATGCGTAAACTGAAAGTTAAAGCTTTATATAATGCAATTCCTGAACGTCTGACTATTGACGTTACTGCTTTAGGCTTGGGTAAAACCATCAAAGTTGGCGAATTACACTATGAAGGATTGGAATTAATTAATGCCAAGGAAGCTGTTGTTTGTGCAGTTAAATTAACTCGTGCCGCACGTGGTGCTGCTGCAACTGCAGGTAAATAATTACTAACCCCTTAATCCTTTTCAATGAAATATTTGATTGTAGGACTGGGTAATATAGGTGAAGAATACCGAAATACCCGTCACAACATAGGATTCACAGTATTGGACGCCCTTGCAAAGGCGTCCAATCTTGTTTTTACCGATGGCCGTTACGGTGCTACTGCCACCATGTCACTCAAAGGACGTCAACTTATCTTGTTGAAGCCTTCTACATATATGAACCTGAGTGGCAACGCTGTACGTTATTGGATGCAGAAGGAAAACGTTCCATTGGAGAACGTGTTGATAATAGTAGATGACTTAGCCCTTCCTTTCGGAGCTTTACGCCTGAAAAGTAAGGGTAGCGATGCCGGTCATAACGGATTGAAGCATATAGCCGCCACATTAGGAACTCAAGCATATGCCCGCCTGCGCTTTGGTATTGGCAATGACTTTCCACGCGGAGGGCAAATAGATTTTGTATTGGGACACTTTACAGAGGAAGATATGAAAACTATGGACGAACGTGTGGAATTAGCATGTGAAATAATCAAAAGTTTCTGCCTGGCCGGTATTAATATAACCATGAACCAATACAATAAAAAGTAATGGCTGAAGCAAGAATAGATAAATGGATGTGGGCGTCACGCATCTTTAAAACGCGCACAATAGCTGCAGAAGCTTGTAAAAAGGGCCGTGTAAGCATAAACGGTTCACAAGTCAAACCGGCACGTACGGTGAAACCGGGAGATGTGATAGAGGTACGCAAACCGCCTATCACTTATTCTTTCAAAGTTTTACAAGCAATAGAAAAACGTGTCGGTGCAAAACTTATTCCTGAAATTCTGGAGAATGTTACTTCACCGGAACAATATGAACTATTGGAAATGAGTAAAATCAGCGGTTTTGTCGATCGCGCCCGTGGCACCGGACGTCCTACAAAGAAAGACCGACGCAGTATGGATGAGTTTATCACACCGGAATATTTGCCGGACGATGATGACTTTGATTTCGATTTTGACTTTGAAGAGGAATAGATACTAATAAGTATTAATATCCCCCTTGTTTTCCATCAGAACGAAGTGAAAATATGTATGAGCCTACACGTATACGTGCAAGGCCATACATGCTAATCACAGGGATATAAATACTTCACAACTTATATATTAATATTGTATCTCTTTCTTCTTACCCAACAAATGATAAACATCATCTCTCTCGCCCACTACCCATACTACATCACCTTCACAAAAAATCATATTAACATCCGGTCGGATCAAATTACCATCGCCTCGTTCTACCCCTACCACCAAACATCTATAATCATCACGAATACCGCTCTCCTTAATACTCTTACCCAAGAAAAGAGAATTACCATCCACCATAAACTGCTTCAAGTTCATCTCACGCTTCTCAATATCCTCTTCTTCAGCAGCAGAAGAGACTCGCTCCACCTGACGGGCAAATTCCCCCAACTGCTCATCCGTACCGATAACCTGAATTGTATCGCCGGGAAACAAACGGACATTGGCACCCGGAATGTTGATACGATGCATCCCACGAATAATAGAAGCAACATGCACCCCATATTTATATCCCAAATTCAACTCTTTCAGTGTATGTCCTGCCCAAAGAGAATCCGCCGGCACCTCGAAATCCGAAAGATGAATATCACGTGACAATAAATGTCCCTCATATTCCGGCCGCTTCTGTCCCGTAAATTCAGCATGCATATCACGGAAGCGTAAATTCTGTATAAAAGTACGTTCCATAAAAATGGACTGTTTCTTCAACCAGCGCGAAAGCATCATCATACAAACCAAAATAATAGCAATACCAACCATCAATGCAGTAGATGCCTTGAAAATATTCTCGATAATAAACAAAACAAAAGCCACAGCTATCACCATGCGCAATAAAATGGTAGATAATAACGGAGCACGGTTATAACGATTGTCCTGCCACAATGCCTGAAACTCAACTGAATGATTCTTCTTCATAATAATAGCACGCAAAAATGGCGATATACATACAATTGTAAACACTGCACCCGCCAAATTCGCCCAAAACAAAGGTAAACTTGCCCGAAACAGAGGAATGATGAAATGGAAAGAAAGGACAATTACCGCAATGCAAAGCACCGAATAGATGGCGACAATGCGAATAATAGCGGTCAATAGTTTTCTCCAATTATTCTCATGGTTCACCGTCTGCGAACCCGAAGAGTAGCGATCTAAAATTTTTCTCCATTTGTTTGGCAAAACCTTCTCTACCCGATGATAAGCGGGAACAGCAAGACGAATCATATAAGGAGTAAGGAACGTAGTAATAACCGAAACCGCTACCACTATAGGATACAGAAAATCACTGGTTACATGCAGGCTTACTCCCAATGAAGCGATAATGAAAGCAAACTCTCCAATCTGCGTCAGGCTAAAACCACACTGCATTGCCACCTTTAGTGGCTGACCTGCAAGAATCACACCTCCGGTTCCAAATATAACCTGTCCCAAAAGAATAGATAAAGTAATGGCAACAATGGGCCATGCATACTCCACAATCATGGCAGGGTCCACCATCATACCAACCGAAACAAAGAATATTGCGCCAAACAAATCCTTAACCGGCGCCACCAGTTTCTCTATACTCTCTGCCTCTACCGTCTCCGCCAAAATAGAACCCATGATGAAAGCACCGAAAGCCGGAGAAAAACCTACTTTTGCCGCCAGTACTACCATTCCAAAGCACATAGCCAAAGAAACGATAAGTAATGTTTCACTCCCCATCCACTTACGTGAACGTTTCAGAAAAATAGGAATAAGATATATTCCTACTACAAACCAAAGAATCAGAAAGAATACTAACTTACCAATACTGTAAATCATCTCCGTACCCTCAAAATTCTTACTTACAGCCATTGTACTCAGCATCACCATCAACACAATGGCAAGAATGTCTTCCAGTATCAAAATGCTAAGCACCAACCCGGCAAACCGTTGCTGCCGTAACCCCAAATCATCGAATGCCTTATAAATAATGGTCGTTGAAGACATTGCCAACATACCGCCCAGATAAAGGCAGTCCATGTGTTTCCATCCAAAAGACCAACCGGCTACCATCCCGACCAATATCATACAAAATATAATGGTACACGCCGCTATAATAGCAGTACCTCCGACTTTCATAAGCTTTTTGAAACTAAACTCCAATCCTAAAGCAAAAAGTAGGAAAATAACACCGATATCAGACCAAGTATGAATATTTGCCGTATCTATTACTGATGGTGTATAAGGCATATGCGGGCTTGCCAAAAACCCGGCTACAATATAGCCCAAGACTAAAGGCTGCCTCAACCGTTTAAATATCAGCGTCATAATACCGGCGCAAATAAGAATCAAGGCGAGGTCACTTATAAGGGGAGCCAATTCTGACATAACAATATTTTTTTTGCCTGCAAAATTATAAATTATCTATCAACTGTGGAGTCTTTCACCTGCTTATTTTGTGATAAGTACTTTGTTTTAACTCATTGCCTGCATAACGATAAATATTATGGCAGGTTGGCAAAAAAAATCTCCTCCACCCATACCACAGGCAAGATGAAGGAGATAAAAAAATGAATAATATTACTTTCTGAACGGTGGTTTGACAACCATCGCCTTTAATTTGCGTCCACGCACATCAATGAAAACCTCTGTGCCCGGTGTAGCATAAGCAGTTTGAATATATCCCATACCGATGCCGATTTTACGAATCGGAGACATCGTTCCACTGGTTACTTCACCAACCTTTTCTCCCTCTGCATTTACCAACTCATAACCATGGCGAGGTATACCGCGATCAATCATTTCAAAACCAACCAATTTGCGATTCAAACCTTCTGCTTTCTGCTTTTCAAGAATAGCACGTGCTGTAAAATCCTTTCCTTCAACAAACTTGGTAATCCAACCTAAGCCCGCCTCCAATGGAGAAGTGGTATCACTCAGATCATTACCATAAAGACAGAATCCCATCTCCAGGCGCAAAGTATCGCGTGCACCCAGTCCTATAGGCTTGATACCTTCAGGAGCACCGGCTTCAAAGATGGCATTCCAAATCGCTTCACCGGCTTCAGGATAGAAATAAAGCTCAAAGCCTCCGGCTCCGGTATATCCGGTATTAGAAATAATCACGTCTTTCTGACCGGCAAATTCTCCGGTAGTAAACGCATAATAAGGTATTTCAGACAGATTCACAGAAGTGAGTTTCTGCAAAACCTCCATTGCTTTCGGACCCTGGATAGCCAACTGCGCCATGCGATCGGAAGCATTTTCCAATTCAGCACCCGCCGTGTTATGGCTGACACACCAATTCCAGTCTTTCTCTATATTGGCAGCATTCACAACCAACAAGTATTTTTCCGGTTCGTAATGATATACCAATAAATCATCTACAATACCTCCCTCTTCGTTGGGGAAACAAGTATACTGAGCCTTACCAATAGGCAAAACAGCTACATTATTAGAAGTCACTTGCTGCAAGAAAGCCAATGCATTCGGGCCTTTTACCCAAAATTCTCCCATGTGGGAAACATCAAATACACCCACTGCATTGCATACAGTGAGATGTTCATCGATAATTCCCGAATATTCGATAGGCATATTATAGCCGGCAAATTCGTGCATCTTTGCTCCCAGAGCAATGTGTTTCTCGGTAAACGGAGTCGTTTTCATGTTATTATTCAATTATTTTTTAAGGTTATTATATTCGTCTTATCTTGCCACCAATTCTGAAATCTTCACCACTACCATCATGGCTTTTTCCAATGACTGAATAGGAGCAAACTCATATCTGCCGTGGAAATTCAGACCGCCGGCAAAAATGTTCGGACAAGGCAGTCCTTTGAAAGAAAGTTGTGCGCCATCCGTTCCGCCACGAATCGCTTTCACCTTCGGAGTCACACCGGCTTCTTCCATCGCCTTGAAAGCTATATCGATAATATGCATGACCGGTTCAATCTTTTCACGCATATTATAATACTGATCTTTCAATTCTACTGTCACTGTTTCTTCACCATATTTCTTATTAATCTCAGCTGCCCACTTCAACATATTCTCTTTACGCGCTTCAAATTTGGCACGGTCATGGTCACGAATGATGTAAGACAGCGTAGTTTGTTCCACCTCACCGGTAATACCTACCAAATGATAGAATCCTTCATAGTTTTCTGTACACTGGGGAGTCTCTCCATCCGGCAATAAATTCATAAACTGATTGGCCACACACATGGAGTTTATCATCTTATTCTTGGCATATCCCGGATGCACGTTACGACCCTTTACAACTACTTTGGCAGAGGCTGCATTGAAATTTTCAAATTCCAGCTCACCTACCTCTCCTCCATCCATTGTATAAGCCCATTCACAACCAAACTTTTCCACATCAAACTTATGAGCACCCAACCCAATTTCTTCATCTGGATTGAAACCTACCCGAATCTTTCCATGTTTAATTTCGGGATGCTCTTTCAAATAAACCATCGCAGTAATGATTTCTGCAATACCGGCCTTATCGTCAGCTCCCAGCAGCGTCTTTCCATTGGTTACAATCAAATCTTCTCCTTTGTGGTCCAGCAATTCAGGGAACCGATTAGGAGAAAGAACAACATTCTCTTCCTCACACAAGACAATATCCGAACCGTCATAACCATAAACGATACGCGGAGTCACTCCTGCACCGGTCATATCAGGACTGGTATCCATGTGAGCAATAAATCCTATCGTTGGTACCGGTTTGTCGGTATTTGCCGGCAAGGTAGCAAAAAGATAACCATTCTCGTCCAATGAAATTTCTTCAAAGCCCAGTTGTTCCAATTCAGATCTCAAGTATTGTGCAAATACCATTTGTTTGGGTGTACTGGGCGTCACACCACTATTATCGTCTGATTGAGTATCGAAACTTACATACTTTAAAAATCGTTCTATCAGCGTCATTTTATCTTCCTATTTTTAATATTCAATGCTGTAAAAATAGGAAAAGAGCCGTGAATTGCCAAACAATTCACGGCTCTTTTTTCATTCTATCTTATTATTTTGATATCAGAAACAACTGGAACCATCAAAACAATGCGTACAAACTTTGCACTTTGGCAAACCGATAGCTTCAATTAAGGTTTCCAATGTATTGAACTTCAACGAAGTCAATCCGAAACGGTCGGCAATCATTTGCACCATCTTTTGGTATTGAGGTGAATCTGTTGCAGCATATTTTTCAAGATCTTTATTCTCATCTCCTTCTATTTCCTTAATCATGCGGCGTGTTATCAACTCCAAGTCACCTTTTGATGCAGTAAAGCCAAGGAAAGGACAACTGTAAATCAACGGCGGGCACGCAATACGCATGTGAACCTCTTTTGCTCCATAATCATATAAAATCTTCACATTATCACGAAGTTGAGTTCCACGTACAATGGAATCATCACAAAACAAAACACGTTTTCCTTCCAGCATGGCACGATTGGGAATCAGCTTCATTTTTGCTACCAACGAACGCATTTCCTGATTGGCAGGAGTAAAGCTGCGGGGCCATGTGGGAGTATATTTGGTTATGGCACGATGATAAGGAATGCCTTTTCCTTCGGCATACCCCAGCGCCATACCTACGCCGGAATCAGGAATACCACAGGCACAATCCACTTCCGAATTATCCTTCTGCCCCATTTTATAACCACTCATAAAACGCACTTCCTCCACATTCCTACCCTCATAGCAAGAAACCGGGAAACCATAATACACCCACAAAAAAGAACAAATCTGCATTCCTTCATTCGGCTTGCGCATTTGTTCCATTCCATCGGCACGCAAGCGGATAATTTCGCCGGGGCCCACATATTTTTCAATTTCATAATCCAGATTCGGCAGACTGCTCGACTCGCTGGTCGCAGCATAAGCCCCCTCTTTCTTACCAATCACGATGGGAGTACGTCCCCATTTATCACGCGCCACAATAATACCGTCTTCGGTCAGCAGCAACATGGAGCACGACCCTTTTATCTTATTAAATACATTTTCGATGCCATCTACAAAGTCCTTGCCCTGAACAATAAGCAATGCTATCAATTCCGTTGGGTTTGTCTTCCCCAAACTCATTTCGGAAAAATGCATATTCGCAGCCAGCAAGTCACGCTCCAGTTCCGAAATATTCTGAATCTTGGCTACTGTAACAATGGCAAATTTACCCAAATGCGAATTGATTACTATCGGCTGAGGATCTGTATCACTAATAATACCTATACCCGAGTTACCTTTAAACTTCGGGAGTTCCAATTCAAACTTTGTGCGGAAATAAGAGTTTTCCAAATTATGGATAGACCTCATAAATCCTTCTCCCTTGGCATAAGTAGCCAAGCCTCCTCTTTTTGTACCTAAATGTGAATTATAGTCCGTTCCGTAAAATAAATCGGTAACGCACTCAGTCTTTGAGACTGTTCCAAAAAAACCACCCATTCCTTTTTGCTGTTTTTTGTTTAGGGTGCAAAATTACTAAAATCTCTGGAATAAACGAACAAAAAAAACAAAATGGTACCGAATAGCTTATGAATAAAATGTTTGCTATGACAAATCCGACCTAACATTCCACCACCCGATACAATGCATACGTACGTGTGGCCCGATGCGTACGTACATGTAGGCTTACGCATATATATGTGTAGGCTGATGCCACCGTATGTATAGACCTATGATCAGGCTGAGTGCTGCAAAAAGACCTTGAGGTTTTCAAAAAAGCTCGGTAAGTTTATTAAAAAGATGCCGAGGTTTTACGGAAACACACCGACCTTTTTCAAAAAGCTCGGCATCTTTTTCACATAGGGGCAGATGGAATCATCCCCTCACTAAGCCGATCATTCCTTCTTTCCGTTCATCCTTACATATTAGCCAAAACACATTATCAATCAATCGATTAACAATGACAGGATATCCATTCATTCTCCTTTCAGTCGTGCTTCCCAAGCTGCTTTCAAATCTGCCTTCAGTATTTATCTGTATCAAAAAAAAGTCTTACAGATGAAAGGAGGCTGAAAAGACAATACGAGATGTCCATTCACTACCGAAATCCGCCATAACAGGGCGTTTCAACGACTAATGAAAGGAGGAAGGAAGAGACAGATTTTTCCGTTTGTATGGCGAAAAACACAGTTATTTTTTTATGAATTCAGTCATTGCACGGCAAGCCACTTTGGGTATTTCACGATTACTGTTTATTTTCTCCACCCTCTTCCGCCACCTCCATGTGTTCTTTAAAAGATGTGAATGATGCTGACAAAAGTTACATTTTTAATTCTTTTGTTGGCATCATTTGTCTTTTATGAGACATTTATAATCTATATACTCTCAGT
>UMEJ01017030.1_pt1 | contig 9785 bp, 8 predicted proteins | sample 1964731 | NCBI WGS metagenome assembly UMEJ01 (sample SAMEA4836018, study PRJEB28245) | human gut metagenome | biome: gut microbiome; material: fecal sample | place: Denmark | collected 2008 | reverse complement strand
CCAATGAAAAAAATGTGGGATAATGAAGGAAAAAAAGTTCTTTATATCAAATCTATGAAATTCAGTGAAAAAGATTCCTCTTTAGTGCCACGGGCATTAGGCGAACGTTACGAGTATATTTTTGGTGAAAAAGTAGAAAAAGATCCAAAGAAAACTTTAAAAAATTTGTTTTCAGCAGTAGATGTAAAGAACTTTGGTGCAACCTTTGCAGAAGCCAAAAATAATATTTCTATCACAGGTGCGGTTCAATTTGGACAGGGATTTAATAAGTATGCAGATACTTGTGCAGAAGAACAGAACATATTATCTCCGTTCAGAGATGGAAGTAAAGATGATAAGAAAGACGAAGAAGCCAAAAACTCAACATTGGGAACAAAAATTACCAGCAATGAAGCACATTATTTTTATCCATTTGTAATCAATCCTCTGGCTTATAAAGAGTTTAAAGAACTGGGGGTTACAGATGGATATACAGAGGAAGATTATCAGAACTTTAAAAGGACAGCAATAGTATCAGCTACCGCATTTGCTACGAATGCAAAAGAAGGCTGTGAGAATGAGTTTGCGCTTTTTATCGAAACAGAGCCTGATTTATATCTCCCGAATTTGACAGAATATATTTTCTTTGAAAAAGGAGAAGAAAAAAACGAAATTAATTTGGAACAGTGTGCGGAATTCTTGAAGGTGCTTAATGCAAGAATCAAGAGTGCTGAAATTTATTATAATCCTTACACAACTGAAATTAAGGGAGAAATCAAAGGGGCGAAGAAATTTAATATCATTACACAAAAAGAGGTGTGATTTATGCGTGCTTTGAAATTTACTCTCAGTGGAAGGAATGCTTTTTTTAAAAAGCCCGAGGTGAATACATATGGTTATTTTACGTATGGACAGATTCATAAAGTAGCACTTTTGGGAATTCTTGGAGCAATCGTAGGATATAAGGGTTATGGACATACCGGAGTTTACCCGGAATTTTACGAGAAATTAAAAGACTTGAAAATTTCCATTGTGCCAGGAAATCCGCAGGGATATATACAGAAAAAAGTGCAGATGTTTAATAATACTGTAGGATATGCTTCTCAGGAACTGGGAGGTAATCTTATTGTACGTGAGCAGTGGCTGGAAAACCCAATCTGGGATATCTATATTCTTCTGAATTGCGAAGAAGCTGATAAGATTGCTGAAATGATTATGGAAAACAGGTGCGTGTATATTCCTTATCTGGGGAAAAATGATCACCTGGCTGATATCTGTAATTCAGAAATTGTAGAACTGGAAACAACATCCTGTGAAAATACAGTGTTGTCTTGCCTTTATCTGAAAAAAGATGGAAAATTAGGAATTGCTGATGATGAGGATGAAGACGAGTGGGAGGATGATGAAGAAGATGCTCCGGAATTTAAATATGAAGAGAAACTTCCGATTGGAATAGACGATCATTTGAACTTGTATCAGTATGAAACTTTTTGTTATACAAATATGAAAGTAATATTGAAAGAAAAAAATATTTTAAAAACAGAAAATCGCAGACTTGTATTTTATTAGACAGAATCCCGCAGTTTTTGCGGGATTCTGCTGTAAATGGGGGATTTTATGGGTATGGATTTTATTGATTTAAGAAAGGTTCAGAAAGAAGTTGAGTTCTGTTATGCACATAAAATGGATGAAGAAACAAATGTAGAACAAAAGCAGAAAGAAACATTGATAGAACATACACTGTTATGTCAGAAATATTATGAAAAGTTAAAGAAAGATAAACAGATACAAAATATCTTTAAGCAGTTTGAAGAATTGTATTTTCCTGATATGAGTCAAGAAGGAATCTGCTTTTTTGAAAAGTTGAGAGATAATGTAATCTCTTTTCATGACATTGGTAAAATTAATCCGAGATTTCAGGAAAAAAACATGGATAACTATAAATTAAAGGGCAAAGCAAGACCGGATAATAATGTGGGGAGTAAACATTCTATTTTGTCAGCAGTCCTGTATCTGAATTATTTTCTTAGTGAAATTTCTATAATAGAAAATTTAGATGAACGAAAACTATTAAGAGACTTCATTTATATTCATTCATTTTTAATAGCGAAACATCATGGTGCTCTTACGGAGTTTCAGATGTATCTGGACAGTTTTGCGAATTCGAAGGATATAGAAGGGGCAGCATTGGGCTGGTATGCGCAGCAGTGGTTGAAAAAGTGGGCAGAGAAAAATGAAGGGCAGAAATTAAAAAAAGTATATTTGAAAAGTGATAAAAAAGAAGGCATGTTTGAAAGACTGACAGGGAATGAAAGTTCCAGACAGGTATATTTGTTTGGATATACAAGACTTTTATTTTCTCTTTTGGTAGCTTCTGATTATTATGCAACATCAGAGTATATGAATGAGATACAGTTAAAAGAAACAGGTCAGTTAGATGATATCTCTGGTATGATAGAAGCGTATGAAAAGACAAAAACGCAGCAGAGTATTCGTGAATATGCGAAGAATAAGTATCCTCAGAGTGATGAAATTTTAAGGAAAAAGAAAAAAGCAGAAGTTATCAATGACTTAAGAACAGAGATGTTTCTGGATGCAGAGAAAACGTTGAAAGAACACATTAGTGAACATATTTTTTATCTGGAAGAACCGACCGGAGGTGGGAAGAGTAATACCGCACTGAATCTTAGCTTTCAGATTGTAAAATCAGAAAAGAATATCAATAAAATTTTTTATATTTACCCGTTTAACACCCTTGTAGATCAGAATATTGAAAACCTGGGAAAAATTTTCGAAAATCAGGAAGAAATTATGAAGCAGATTGCAGTGATAAATTCGCTGGTACCAATGAAAGAAGACAGTGGCGAGGAAATAACAAAGAAACGTTATCAAAAGATTCTTCTGGACCGACAGTTCCTGAATTATCCCGTTGTTTTATCTACACACGTAACATTGTTTAAAACATTATTTGGATATGAAAAAGAAGATGTGTTTGCATTTCATCAATTATGTAATTCAGTAATCGTATTAGATGAAATACAAAGCTATAAAAATATTCTTTGGAGCGAGATTATAACATTTTTAAAAGGTTATGCGAGATTACTTAATATTAAAATTATTATTATGTCAGCCACACTTCCAAATCTGGAAGTATTGACAGACGATAATGGGAATGCAGTCAATTTGATTCCTCGAAAAGAGAGATATTTTAAACATCCTGTTTTTGCGGAAAGGGTAGTGCCTGATTATAGCCTTCTGGAACAAAAAATGACATTGGAAAGTTTAAGTGAACACGTTCAGGAGCGGGCACTGCAGGAGAAGAAAATATTAATTGAATTTATCAGTAAAAAAAGTGCGGAAAATTTTTACAGGATGTTGACGGATATTGTAGATTGTGAAGTTTTATTTATGAGCGGGGACAGTAGTATCTGGGAAAGACAGAATACAATAGAGAAACTTTCACAGTTAAAGTCAGTGATTCTTGTTGCAACACAGGTAATAGAAGCAGGTGTTGATATCGATATGGACATTGGCTATAAAGACTGTTCAAAACTTGACAGTGAAGAGCAGTTCATGGGACGAATCAATCGTTCCTGTAAAAAAGATGGAATTGTGTATTTTTTTAATCTTGATTCTGCAAGAGCTGTTTATAAAGATGGTGACATTCGGATTGATGAAGATTTTACTGTTCTAAAACCAGATATGCAGAAAATTTTAAGGACAAAAGATTTTGCAAATTATTATGAAGAAATTTTGAAAATTGAAAAAAGAAAAAAGGGAAACGAAAATAAAGATAATTTGGAAAGATTTTTTAAGAAAGATGTGGGACAGCTTGACTTTCCAAAAGTTTCAGAAAAAATGCGCCTGATAGATGATCAGAGAGAAATGATAAATGTGTTTCTTTCGAGAACGCTTAAATTAGCGGATGGAGAAGAAGTGCGTGGAGATGATGTCTGGCAGGAATATGAAACATTGTTACATGCTCAGGAGATGGATTACAGCGAACAGCGCGTCAAACTTCATGGTGTGAAATGTAAGATGAAGTTATTTGTTTACCAGATAGAAAAAGGAAATACATTTTCTTGGGATGAGTATGAGCAGATTGGCAATATGTATTTTATAAAAGATGGCGATGTCTACTTCGAAAATGGCGTTTTAAACAGAGAAAAACTGGAAACAGGAGGAGAGTTATTTTTCTAAACCAGTATGTATGGTGGGAGGGATTGTATGTCAGTGAATGGAACATTGATGAATTATTATTTCCATTGTAAAAGGCAATGTTATTTACATGGAAATCGTCTGAATCTAGAAGATAATAGTGAACAGGTGAAAATTGGAAAAGTAATCCATGAAGAAAAGGCAGCAGATGGGAAAAATACGGAGCTTGCGATAGATAATATACGCCTGGATAAACTTACAAAGGAATATCTGACGGAAATAAAAAAATCAGATGCAGATGTGGAAGCAGCTCGCTGGCAACTTTTATACTATCTGAAAGTGTTAAAAACAAAAGGGGTTATAAGAAAAGGCCGCTTGGAGTTTGTTGAGAAAAATAAAACAGATAAAAAAATCGTTTATGTAGAACTTACAGAGGATAATGAAAGACAACTGGAGGCTTATATAAAAGAAATAGAAGAACTTATACATCAGGAGAAGGTTCCGGAATGCTTAAATAAGTCTAAATGTAAAAAATGTGCGTATTACGAATACTGCTATATATAAAATAAAGTATTACAAGACAGGCAGGGACGTCGGGATTATAGACAAAGGAAAAGGTGAATATATGGGTAGCACAAGATATATTATGTCAATGGGAGAGCTTACAAGAAAAGACAATTCTTTATGTTTCAGGAAAGATGGAAGAAATGTATATATTCCAATTGAAAACACAAGAGAGATTTATTGCCTGAATGAGGTGAGTATTAATACAAAACTGCTGGATTTTTTGTCTCAAAATCATGTGATAGTGCATTTTTTTAATTACTATGGTGGATATAGTGGGACTTTTTATCCAAGAGATCAGTATTTAAGCGGAAAATTGGTGGTAAAACAGGCAGAAAAATATAGCACAGACCGTATGGATATTGCTCGTAGAATTGTCAGGGGGATTGGTATAAATATCTATGAAGTACTTTATCATTATTATAAGCATGATAAAAAAGAAGTAAAGGAAACACTTGACTGGATTCGCACAGTATTTTTGAAACAGGTTATGAGTGCGGAGAATGTAAAAGAACTGATGGCTTACGAGGGGGAAGTCTGGATAAGATTTTATCATGATTTTCAATATTTTCTGCCAGAAGATTTTGTTATGAATAAAAGAGTGAAACGTCCGCCGGATAATCCAATGAATGCACTGGTATCGTTTGGAAATACATTACTTTACACAAAGACAATTGCGGCGATTTATCAGACTCATCTGGATCAGAGAATCAGTTTTTTGCATGAGCCATCGGAAGGTAGATTTTCACTGAGTCTGGATTTGAGTGAAGTTTTTAAACCGGTTATTGTTTTCAGAACAATTTTTGATCTTGTGAACAATAGAAAGCTGCAAGTTGAAAAACATTTTGAGAGGAAAGTGAATTATTGTATCTTAAATGAAGAAGGACGGAAGATATTTATAGAAGCATTTGAAAATCGCCTGGAAAGTGTCTTTCTCCATCTGAAATTAAAAAGAAAAGTTTCCTACCGAACAGCACTGAAATTGGATTGTTATAAACTGATAAAAAATATACTTGAGGGGAAGGAATTTGTTCCTTTTTCTCTTAAAGAAGGAATGTAGAAAAAGAGGAAATCTATGAAAAAACAGTTAAACTATAATTATGCTTTTTTGTTTTATGATGTTGGAGAAAAAAGAGTGCAGAAGGTGTTTAAAATCTGTAAAAAATATTTGTCACATTTTCAGAAATCTGTTTTTAGAGGAGATATGACGCCTTCTAAATTCATTCAACTGAGAAATGAATTAAATCGGGTGATAGATAAGGAAGAGGACTTCGTTTGTATAATAAAATTGATGAATGATAATGTCTTTGGTGAGGAAGTACTCGGAAACGGAAAGAAAGACACAGGAGAGGATTTGATTTTATAATAAAGCTTTTCTTTTATTTAAAATAAAAATAGAAGAAAGATGGTGAAAAATTACCAGGCGTATTTTAGGAGAAAAGGCTGAAAAGTATTAAAAATACAAGAGATTTAGACGATTTTATTAAAAATACAAAATTTCTAATAACGCCTGGTAAAAATATTGAAATTCCTTGGGTTTTGGGGTATTATTAGACATGTGGATGGATAAAATCCCTATAAAACGAGGGATAAAGAGTAACATGTGATGTATTGAAACCCTGTCATTTAATCATCACCCCCGTTTGAAAAAAGATAAAGAGTAACATGTGATGTATTGAAACATGCTTCGATTAGTGCTTGTGTATTAACATATGCTGATAAAGAGTAACATGTGATGTATTGAAACTCCCATTTTTAATTCCGTAGTCATACCAAAGTGATGATAAAGAGTAACATGTGATGTATTGAAACGAACTTGTAGAATTCTTGAAGGAGATTCAGAAATGATAAAGAGTAACATGTGATGTATTGAAACCTGCACCTTCCACCTCACTTTCATTTTTTATATCGATAAAGAGTAACATGTGATGTATTGAAACGGACATTAGCGTTGCAAAAGCGCAGGCGGACGCTGATAAAGAGTAACATGTGATGTATTGAAACGGCATGGAACATGAATGGCAAATGAAAGCATATGGATAAAGAGTAACATGTGATGTATTGAAACATCATTCGTCATACGCTCCCAGTTCAAGCACTATTTCGATAAAGAGTAACATGTGATGTATTGAAACCGCAATTTTTCAAGACGCACAAATTCTTCATCTGAGATAAAGAGTAACATGTGATGTATTGAAACTATGGATATTGCGATAGTTATGTTGAGCCAGATATAGATAAAGAGTAACATGTGATGTATTGAAACAGCATATATCACTCCAAATGTTATTTATTTTATTTCAGATAAAGAGTAACATGTGATGTATTGAAACGATAAATATGTACTTGCGTTATTAAATGTACCTGAGATAAAGAGTAACATGTGATGTATTGAAACTCTTCTATCTGTTCGCCGTCTTCCTCCCATGTTTCCGATAAAGAGTAACATGTGATGTATTGAAACGATATATTTTGCTTTACATAAGCACCGAATCATGATAAAGAGTAACATGTGATGTATTGAAACTTCATACTATTAACACGTTCCAACTTAAATATAGCCGATAAAGAGTAACATGTGATGTATTGAAACTGAATAGTATAAATAATTCTGTCCAGAACAACCGGATAAAGAGTAACATGTGATGTATTGAAACGAAGTTGTCTTTACAAAGAGCAGAAGCTGTTAAAAAGATAAAGAGTAACATGTGATGTATTGAAACCCTGCAATGATTGCTTCTCTGAGTTCCTTGTAAGGATAAAGAGTAACATGTGATGTATTGAAACATGATTTCCGGGAACTGTTCCTGCATCTGGTTTTCCGATAAAGAGTAACATGTGATGTATTGAAACAGCGTGTTTGTCAATACTTTTTTATTGACTACGCGGATAAAGAGTAACATGTGATGTATTGAAACACCTCTGGGGAGTTCATAGCTTCGGATTCTTCCAGATAAAGAGTAACATGTGATGTATTGAAACGAACGTCCCTTTTGATTCCATGAGCGGGAATTAGATAAAGAGTAACATGTGATGTATTGAAACGATTCTTCGGCAGGACCTTATCGGCCAGCTCTATGGATAAAGAGTAACATGTGATGTATTGAAACATTAGAACTCTTACTAAATCAGAAAACACCCGTAAAGATAAAGAGTAACATGTGATGTATTGAAACAAGAATACGGTTACAGAATGAAGTTCCCAGCGAAAAGATAAAGAGTAACATGTGATGTATTGAAACTTAACAAGGCCCTCCCTCTGCTCCATGGAATGCTCCGATAAAGAGTAACATGTGATGTATTGAAACTATTTGGAAATTGCTGAATCTTTTACTTTAAGGCGCTGATAAAGAGTAACATGTGATGTATTGAAACATAAGTTTCTGCATAACATCCTCCTGGTCGTGTTTGATAAAGAGTAACATATGATGTATTGAAACCCGGGAACATTTTCGCCTGAGTCTTGCCGGCTGCAGATAAAGAGTAACATGTGATGTATTGAAACAAAACTACATCCATGCAATGTATGTTCTCTGAATGTGATAAAGAGTAACATGTGATGTATTGAAACTTCCTCCATATGTAATATTTGTGTTGTTTGTAAGAGATAAAGAGTAACATGTGATGTATTGAAACGTTGACAGAGCTTCTGTTTTAATTGAACCAGCAAGGATAAAGAGTAACATGTGATGTATTGAAACAGCTTTGTGATTCCATCTGCGGCATAAGCTATAACAATAAAGAGTAACATGTGATGTATTGAAACTCGACAGCGGGGTATTCCCGGTCGTCCGGCTGACTGATAAAGAGTAACATGTGATGTATTGAAACTTTCTTTTACGATCTCTTCATAGAAATTATAGAAGAACCAGAGAATATATTTGGATAAAGAAAACCAATGGCTTTGACTGTTATCAGTCTGCACCATTGGTTTTTTAGTTCAGTTAATTTCTGAACAGTAATGGTTGTCGGGATTTTTGTACAGCCATTTGGTGTAAACTGTTAACATTAGAAAAAGAAATCAAGGGGGACTGGCAGATGAAAGGTTATAACACAAGCAACGGATACATGGGATACGTAGAAGGCAAATACATTTTATTTGCCAGTGAACAAGAATATTTCGAGTTTATGGAAGATTGAGAAGGAGGAAGGAACATGAGCAAGGTCTATTTTGTTTATTGCAAGAGTAAAATACAGAAAATTGCAGACTCAATTTGTAGGTAATTGCAGAATCAACGGATGGGGTAAATGTAGGTCCTGATTTGCCACATCCGTTGATTTTACAGGGGTTTTGGGGTGTAGCCCCCAAAATCTGATTGCAACAATCTACATACATGTCATTTTGCAATAACCTACATTTTGCCTCTGCAAAAAACAGTCTATTTCACACTGACAGGAACAAAGCATTATTTTGGAAAAGAATTTCTAAAAAAAAGAACCGGACAATGAGCATGACAAGGAAGCAATTAAAGTAACTTACGAAGGTCTGGGAAAGATTGGATATGTGGCAAATAGTTCTTATACAGTAATCGGTGATTCCATGAGTGCCGGAAGAATTTATGACAAAATCGGAAAGAAGGCAAAAGCAAAAGTAGTGCTTGTCACAGATTATGGAACAATCTGCAGCATCAGCAAAAAGAGCCTTCTGGACAATCAAAAGAAGGTTAAGAAATAAGAAGTGGAAATCGAAGAATAAGGAAGTCTGAGGGAGAAAAATCATGTTTGGATTTGATAAGATGTTTGATTTCGACAGAGACGGGAAATTGGATAGCTGGGAACGTGCTGCACAGTTTCAGTTCATGGACGAAATGATGAAGAACGATGAAAAAAGTATATTTGATGACGATGATAAGAGTGATATTTTGGCGGATGCCGGGCTGGATTATGATGAGTTGGAATTTATGGATCCGGATGAAAGAAGAGAAGTGTTGGGAGATGCAGGATTGGATTCAGATGAGTTTGATTTTTGAAACGGACTGATTATAAAGATCAGGTAAATAATGAGGATAATGGTAGAAAAAGGTGATTTATGAGCAGAAAAAGTATTTCATGCACTACAGGGGTTATATCTATGTTATACTTGA
>UMEJ01016282.1_pt1 | contig 9828 bp, 9 predicted proteins | sample 1964731 | NCBI WGS metagenome assembly UMEJ01 (sample SAMEA4836018, study PRJEB28245) | human gut metagenome | biome: gut microbiome; material: fecal sample | place: Denmark | collected 2008 | reverse complement strand
TTTAAAAGAGTTGCTCAATAATAGGGCAACTCTTTGTATAATGAATGTATAAAAATGTCTGTTTATTATGTGTGATAGATAAAATATATATACTTTTTCCTTCGAATTATAATTGCTTAATAGATTAAGAAGAAATTTATGGGTAAATTTTTGCTTATATTGGGACGGGGAGTGGGGCAGGTGATGTTTCAGAATAATGCACTGTCGGGGGGATTGATGTTAGTTGGTGTTTTGCTCAACTCCTGGCAGATGGCTTTATTAGCTGTAGCAGGTAATATAGTAGGTACATTGACAGCTTACTTGTTCGGTTATAGTCGCGAAGATATTGAAAATGGTTTGTATGGGTTCAATGGGACGCTGGTGGGGATTGCGATAGGGGTATTTATGTCGATAACTTTGCCTTCCTTGCTATTATTGATTGTTGTTTCTTGCCTATCCACGTGGATTGTACGGCTTTTTAGTTTGCAACGTTTTATCTCCGGATTTACGGCTCCTTTTATTCTGTCTGTATGGATATTACTGTTTGTCTGTTCTTGCTGGTTTCCTTCTTTACTATTGAAATCCGAAAATACTGCGGGAACGCAAGCATTCGCTTTCTTACAGTCGTTTAGCCTGAATATTGGACAAGTGATGTTCCAAGGTGGCGCTGTATTGACAGGTCTGTTTTTTCTTTTAGGTATTTTGGTTAATTCTCGTGTGAATGCTGTCTATACGGTGTTGGGAGCATTGTTGCCTATTCCTGTAGCTCTGTTGGCAGGAGTCGAATCTGCGGTATTGAATGCAGGGCTAATGGGATATAATGGTGTGTTATGCGCTATCGCTTTGGGAGACAAGACATGGAGCGGGGGAGTATATGCCGTATTCTCCGTGTTATTATCTGTTTTTCTTCAACTTTTGGGAATGGATGTCGGAATTACTACACTGACTGCTCCGTTTGTTTTTTCCGTATGGATTACGGTAGGAATACGGTATATGTTGCTTACCCTGTTTCCTGCTAAGCGGAAAGTTGCCTGAAAAATTGTTGTGATAATAAACGGATGACTTTGTTTTTGTCGGTAGTATGGACTGATATAGTCAAACAGTGGTCATTACTGCCATAAGCGATTAGGGATATGGGAATATCTTTGATTGTTTCTATAATACTGCTTTCTATCTGTTTGTGTTTCCAATGAAGGGAGCCTATAACATGTATTACGGACATATTCTCATCGGTAGTCATTTTTACATATTTGTGTAGTTCTCTCTGAATGATGCGCAATGTGTCACGGCTGGCGGCTAGGATCATGGGAACGGATACATTGGATGAGGCCATAGAAATAATTTTGATTTTATATTTGCCTATAACTTCCAGTAGTTTACCCATCAGTAAATAGTCGGGGAGCACATTCAATGAGGTAAAACGAACGAGGGTGACCGAATCTTGTACAAGTATCGCTTTTATATTGTTTTTCGTATCATGGGAAGAAATATATAGCTTTTCGGTTGCCGTATCATTGGTATCTATCAGGCGGATGGCTATATCTGAATGTGCTGCAAGAGTGATACAATCTGCATAAAGTAAATATGCACCATTATTTATCAGTTGTTCGGCTTCTGCATAAGTCAGAGAGTGTTGTTCGCGCTGGTTATTTAGATTTGCACAGATATGATTGATTTCTGTTGATAAGAGGACTTCATTTGCATTAAAGACCGTAGCCAATATGATAGTGTAATAATCATTGTATTTTTTGTTAACAAAATCTATTTCACCATATACGTTCTGGCATAAGGAGAGAGGAGCTATGAATATTTCAGTATCCTGATTTTGCTCTATATATGGTCGGATATTTTCCTGGATATAGGGAATGTCAGGCTTTCGTTCAAGATTGAGTTGCATAAATATGCTGGTGTCGAGTAACTTGGCATTTATACCTTGTTCACGTAGGCAATAAGTAAATAAATGGCTAAATAGTCGGTATATTTCAGCTTTTATTATTTTATCTATAAGTAAATCAGCTTTTCCTTCCACTAAGTTGTGGATATTATTACAGTATTTTTGGATAAATACATTTATGTCTTTGTTAAGTTTATTACTTGTGATAAGATGATCTGCTAATGTATAGTAATATTCTTCTATTGTATTGATAATAGAATGTGAAGTTTCGTCTTCATGGTGAAACCAGCTGGCAGAAATTTTTTGCAGCCATTTCTGTAGAGGTATTGCTGTTGGAATTACTACTACATGAGGATGTTCGTTTCGGATACAATCAATAATCCGTATTATCTCTTCCTCGTTCTTTATTTTTTCAAATTTACAAACTTTCATCGTTATCTGGTATTTTATTGGTTGCTAATCTTTTTTCAAAATGGAATGCTTTTTTCAAAATAGAAAGCTTCTATTGAGCTTTTTAGTTACTTTGAATATTGCAAATATTTAAAAATAAGATTGTTAATCACGATCTCGTTATTGGGAAAGTTGTTTCTTCCTATGGTTAATATGCCAATATTATACCATAATCTAAAAGATATGTCAGTTTTATATTTGGAGTGAAAATAGAATTAGAATATGTATTTTTGCATCTTTAATGATTGATACCTTTTTTTGAAATGACTGAAGATATAAAGAACAAGCTATTGATGTGTGCGGAAATTTATCATTGTGCCGGTTTTATAGAAAGTGATCCGGTGCAGTTCCCTCATCGTTACACACTGAAACAGGACATTGAAATTAGCGGTCTGCTGACGGCAATAATGAGTTTTGGTAATCGTAAGCAGATACGGAAGAAAGCAGAGGAGTTACATGGATTAATGGGAGATTCGCCTTACCGATATGTATTATCATGCCGTTGGAAGGACGATTTCCCTGCGGGAGCGAAGAATAGTTTTTATCGAATGCTGTCATATGATGATTTTTATGGATATTTTCAGCGTTTGTATACAGCTTACTCCTGCTTTGACAGTTTAGAGGAAGCTTTAAATGTGTATACCGGAATACCGATGGAAAAGTTATGTGCTTTTCTTGAGGTTTCTGCAAAAAGTCCACAGAAAAAACTGAATATGTTTTTGCGTTGGATGATTCGTCGGGATTCGGAAGTTGATTTTGGGATCTGGGATAGTTTCGACCAGAAAGATCTGATCGTTCCTTTAGATACACATGTTTGCCGGGTAGCTCATTATTTAAATTTGACGGATTCGGAAACTTTCTCTTTGAAGAATGCCCGTCAGATTACTGTTGCTTTGGCAGAGGTATTTCCTGATGATCCTTGTTTGGGGGATTTTGCATTGTTTGGGTTAGGAGTAAATGGGGAAATATAAATCAGTCGGTAATGTAAAAATCGATTATAACAGAAAAAGTAAGGGTTTAGGTACTTACCTTTCAGTTATAATCGAAGAAAGAAATATTAGAACGTTCTTATCTTGTCTTTAAATTCTTCCCATCCATTTGCCGATTTATATTTTTCCGCTGTCCCGGAAGGAACACGAATGGTTGCTATGTTTTTAGGAAATCCGTACCATACCTTTTCAAATACTTGTGGTGGAGTTGTTGCTTCTACTTTCACTTCCTGAATACCTGTATTATCGAATGCTGAGAAATCGATTTGGATGACATTCGAAGGAATGGTCAGATGAGTCACTTTTTGGTTGCCACCGAGTAGCCCTTGGCCTAATATCCGGATGCTTTGTGGAATTTCAAAGCGAGTTAATTGTGGACATCCTTCAAAACAGCATGCTTTGATTATGGCGTCAGGGGTGTCACTGACAACAGATCCGTAAGTTAGTACTTCTGTTAATTCCGGGCAATGGTAGAAAGCTCTGCCTTCTAAAGTTATAATTCCGTTTGGTAATTTTGCTATTGTAATACCACTCTCACGAAAAGCTTCTATCCCGATTATCTTTACATTTTCAGGGATTTCAATTGTTCTCAGCTTTGAAGTTCCAAGAAACGCTTGTGCTCCGATTTCCTTTAGTGTTAGAGGCAGTTTAATTTCTTCAATACCAGAGAAAAAGAATGTGCTGGCAGGAAGTGTGGTGATCTTTGTCTGACTTAGGTCTACACTCTTCAAGTTCTTACAATAGTAAAATATGTCTGCTTCAAGTTTTTCTAAAGTTGAAGGAAAAACGATTTCTTGAATGCTTGAATTGAAGAAAGCTTCTTCTCCGATAGCCACAAGTCCTTCATTGAGTATTACTTTACTTATTTTTCTACCATAAAACACTTTTTTCGCAATTGATTTTACATGATTGGGCAACGTGATTGTTTCATAACCGTTCACTACTTCCGTTAATACACCATTTTCTATACGTATAGGGGCTATTTGCACAGTAAATGTCTTTTGCTTCCCCTCTATGGTAACTGTAACCTCTTGTTTTTCAACGGGAGTTGAAGAGGAAAAGCCGCTGATTTGTTCCAAAGTTACATTTACAGGTCGTCGTTGACCGTCATCGTAATTGCCTATCACTTTAATTCCGGTTAAATCAATCTTTTCACCTAGCGTATAGATCGTTTTTTCGGGAAGCTGTTCTATTGAGAAACTTTCGAGCAAAGCCTCCGATATATCGGATGATTGCCCAATGGATGGTGAATTGTTTTTATATTCATCACTTTCTTTTCCGCATGCTACCATAAAAAGCATGAGATTTAATAACATAACAATCTTTTTCATAATTTTCTTCTTTTACAAGTTTTCCGCTTGCAAAAGTAGCGAGATTTTACCTTTTCAGAGTTACAATGCAGTCTCGCATTTCTAACACTCTTGATTGGTAAACTCTGATATTCAGTTGTTTGTAGGAATGGATGCTTGAATTTTCTAACACTAGCCTAACGACTATTCAAAAAGTGATAGAAACAGGTCTTTGTTGGCTGTTTCCGCAGATTTTATGCGTGACTTTAGACGTGATTTGCGGGCGTAGACATTGGCTACTGTATCTTTCATAAACAGACTGATAACTTGTGGTGAGAAGCCGACAAAGATGTAACAAAGTAACCGTATGTCTGTTTCCTTCATTGCAGGAAAATCATTCCGTAGTTTTTGCATGGCATTATCATGGCAGGTATTAACAATTAGTTCTAGTTCTTGCAACATTTCTCCGTTTTCTGAAAAGTCAGTGATGATTTGTTTTACTTCTTGGAACATGGCAGCTTGCTGTAACGAAGTGTTCTCCCGCTCATAGTAGGTCTTGCCTAGTTTATCGATGATGTTGAAACGGGAGGCGATCAATCCTTTCAAGTGATTTTCGGTATTGCGCTGTCCCTCCATGCGTTCTGTCAAAGCTTTATATTCGGAATTAGCTTCTTCTACCAATAGTAGATAGCGATCTGTGCGTTCACGTTGTAGACGCATACGTTGTCGGATTATGTACCAAGCTATACCTGACAACAGAATGACTATAATTATGGATGAAATCTCTAGAATAGTACGATTTTTCATGCGATATTCCGCGAAAGCCGATTGTTCCTGGAAATACTCTCGTTCGACCATACCGGCAGAAAATTGCATATTCGAGCGCGTCAGGGAATCAGTCAGATATATGTAGCGGTGTATATTTTCTGTTGCTTTTTCAAAGTTTTTGGATTGAGCTTCGATCCGATAAGCAGTATAGTATAAATTTGCCATGTCACGAATGTCGGTTGTATGTGTTTCTGCCAGTTTTAGATAATGACGTGCACTGTCCATGTGATTCTTTAGGAGTTGCACATCAACCAGTGTATGATAACCGTATAATGTATCTTTTCGTGCGGAAAGTTCAATTCGTAGCAATAGGTCATGAGGTATTTGTTTCTTTCCGGATATTACATAGAGAGAAGCTAGGTTGGTCAGACTGGATTTGGCCAGTTTATCACTTTTTTGCTCATCAGCCAAATCAAGTGCGGAGGAGTAGAGTCGTGTTGCTTTCTCAACATCCTTTGAGTGGTAAGTAGCAGCAGCCATATCAAGTGTAGCTTCTGTTTCTTCACGTAGATTTTCGGATTGACGGAAGTTATTCCGAGATTCCCGGAAATAATGATAAGCCCGGTTATAGTTCATCTGTGCATAATATACTTCACCGATCTGGCTATATAAGAGTCCTTTATAATAGGGCTCATTAGTATCTTTCAACTTTTTCTCAATCTCTAGAAAAAGGCGTAGTGCTCCAGCTTTATCATTTGCACGTAATTTGATACGTCCCCAATAATAGAGAGTTGTGCATTGGTTACGCAAATCTTTCGGATGATGCTTATAGTAATTCCAAGCTTTTCGGATAAGGGAGTCACTTGTTATTTTGATATGGTTCTGATCCAAAGCGGCAGAATAAAGTAAAGCGTATTTGGCCTGTTCCGCTTGTTGGCTTCCCGGTGTAAATTGCTGTAATATACTCAAAGCACTGTCCGGCTTATTTTGCAACAAAGCTTCCGCTTCATTAAGGAGGGAATTTTGCTCTCTGTTATAGCATCCTGTAAAAGAGAAAATTATCAATATTTTAAGTATTATCTTACTTTTCATTCTGTAAATTGTAGTTTAGGGGATCATATATTTACCAATTTATCTCCTTTATTCCCTTGCTCTGTAAGAAAGCGTTCGCTTTGCTAAAATGTTTGCAGCCAAAGAAACCATATTCCGCTGAACGGGGAGATGGATGAACAGTTGTCAATACTAGATGCTTGTTGGTATCTATCAAGGATCGTTTCTCTTTTGCGTAACTTCCCCAAAGCATGAAAACTAGATTTTCTCGTTTATCACTTAACTTTCTGATAACTGCGTCTGTGAATATTTCCCATCCCATATTTCGGTGTGAACCTGTTTCGTGTGCACGTACGGTAAGAACGGAATTCATGGGAAATACCCCTTGTGTTACCCAACGGTCCAAATTGCCGGAGGTAGGGATTGGCTTTCCCAAGTCTTGATTTATTTCTTTAAAAATATTGGCTAATGATCCGGGAATGGTTACTCCATCCGGAACGGAAAAGCAGATTCCATAATATTGTCCCGGATTGGGGTATGGATCTTGTCCAAGAATAACGACTTTGACTTTCTCGAAAGGGCAGGAATTGAATACATGGAATATTTGATGTCCGAGAGGAAGGATATGTGCCCGTTCATATTCACTTTTGACGAATGCAACCAGCTTTTCAAAGTATGGTTTGTTGAATTCTTCCTGTAATTGTTGTCTCCAACTTTCTTCTATTTTGACATTCATTGGTCACTGAAAAATTGTACAATGACAAAGGTAGGCATATTGTGATAAAATATCAAGAATAAGGTTATGGCATTTCTCCATTTGACACCAATTGCGTGCTAATAAATGATAATAAACGTCTTTCTTATAAAAAAGAATGGATGTAAACGTACTTATTTAATTTATTGCATTACCTTTGTACGCAGAGTTTGAGTTACGAATTGTTATCGTATAGTTCTTCTTTTAATATAATGTTAGTAAGTAGTCCTCTTCTTTAATTATCCTCCTCACTCCAATTTAGTATTTATTTTAATAAAAGTTTTTAGATGAACATTTACATTGCAGGTTTAAGTTATCGCACAAATGATGCGGACTTGACAAATTTATTTGCAGAGTTTGGAGAAGTTTCTTCAGCTAAAGTTATTATGGATAGAGAAACTGGTAACTCCAGAGGATTCGCTTTCGTGGAAATGACAAGTGATGAAGAAGGGCAAAAAGCAATAGACGAATTAAACGGCGTTGAATACGACCAAAAGGTTATTTCGGTAAGCGTTGCACGTCCTCGCGCTGAAAAACCGTCATACGGTGGAAGCCGCGGAAGTTATAGTAACTCTAGAAGATATTAATATCTAGACTTTAGGAAAGCGGAAGAATTTATATTTCTTCTGCTTTCTATAAAGTCTTTGTATCCGCCTTTATGATTTATCTGCGGAGGCTTTTATAAAAACGGATAGCCGGAAAAGAAAATCATCTAACAATTAAGTTCTGCTAATTCTCACTCCTCCGTGTAGTGCAATAAGGATATCCTAAATCCTGATCTTTTCATGTCTAAAGAAGAATTATTAGGCTTTACTACAAATTTTAAAAAATTCTATTTATGACATTTAGAGATTTAAATATAATCGAACCGATTTTAAAAGCAATTGAAGAAAAAGGATATATTGCTCCAACATCTATTCAGGAAAAAGCAATTCCTGCCGCATTGGCGAAAAGAGATATATTAGGTTGTGCACAAACAGGAACAGGAAAGACCGCTTCGTTTGCAATTCCTGTTATTCAGCATTTGCAGGCAAATAAAGAGACAGATAAACGTCAGGGTATCAAAGCACTGATATTAACGCCTACCCGTGAGCTTGCTATGCAAATCAGTGAGTGCATTGATGATTATTCAAAATATACCCGTGTGCGTCACGGAGTTATTTTTGGTGGTGTGAATCAACGTCCGCAGGTTGATATGTTGCGCAAAGGAATTGATATTTTAGTGGCAACTCCTGGCCGCTTGCTTGATTTGATAAATCAAGGGCATATCCATCTGACTAATATAGAATATTTTGTGCTTGATGAGGCAGATCGTATGCTCGATATGGGTTTTATACATGACATCAAGCGAATATTGCCGAAACTTCCGAAAGAAAAGCAAACGCTGTTTTTTTCAGCAACAATGCCGGATAGTATTATTGCTTTGACAAAGTCGTTATTGAAAAATCCGGTGAAGATTTATATAACACCGAAGTCATCAACAGTAGATTCAATCAAGCAAATTATTTATTTTGTGGAGAAGAAGGAAAAAAGCCAGCTATTAATTTCGATTCTGCAAAAGGCGGAAGACCGGTCAGTGCTCATCTTTTCACGAACAAAGCATAATGCTGATAAAATTGTTAGAATATTAGGTAAGGCAGGGATTGGAAGTCAGGCTATTCACGGAAACAAAAGCCAAGCAGCGAGACAGTCTGCATTGGGGAACTTTAAATCGGGGAAGACGAAAGTAATGGTGGCTACCGATATTGCTTCCAGAGGAATTGATATTAATGAATTGCCGTTGGTTATTAATTATGATCTTCCTGATGTTCCCGAAACTTATGTACATCGTATTGGTCGTACGGGAAGAGCTGGAAATGAAGGTACAGCACTTACGTTTTGCTCGCAGGAAGAACGGAAATTGGTTAATGACATTCAAAAATTGACAGGAAAGAAACTGAATAAAGCTGATTTTGCTATTTGAAATCAGCGAATTATAATCCTTTAAAATATAAATATTAAATTAAATATAGATTCTATGGCAAAATCCATGACAGTTGGTAAACGTGAAAATGAAAAGAAAAGACTCGCTAAACGGGAAGAAAAACTCAAGAAGAAAGAAAGCAGAAAATTATCAGGTACCAGTAGTTTCGATGATATGATTGCTTATGTAGACGAGAATGGAATGATAACTTCAATTCCGCCCACTGATGATATTAAAAAGGAGGAGATTAATCCGGATGAAATAATCATAGCAACTCCAAAGAAAGAGGAAACAGAACCAGTAATTTTGAAAGGTCGAGTTGAATTCTTTAATGAATCGAGAGGCTTTGGCTTTATAAAGGACCTTTCAGGAGTTGATAAGTACTTTTTTCACGTGAACAATGCTGCACCAGGTATTGCCGAAAATGATATTGTGACATTCGATTTGGAACGTGGGGTGAAAGGGATGAATGCAGTTAATATTTGCTTGGAAAAGCAGTAAAACTTTATCTTTCCCGACTTGTAATTAGGAATATTCGATAAACACCATTTGGGGGTGACCTACAAGAGAGCAAGCTTTCCTTTGCAAGAGGAACTTGCTCTTTATTTTTTCTTAATATTTGATTCCTGTTTTGCTGAAAATGTGGAAGCTTGAGGAAAAAAGAAAATCCCTGAAATGTTTAATTTTCAGGG
>UMEJ01016166.1_pt1 | contig 9887 bp, 8 predicted proteins | sample 1964731 | NCBI WGS metagenome assembly UMEJ01 (sample SAMEA4836018, study PRJEB28245) | human gut metagenome | biome: gut microbiome; material: fecal sample | place: Denmark | collected 2008 | reverse complement strand
TTATTCAGTTGTAACACATGTATTGTAATCCTACATAACATATTCCTTTTCGACTTTCAAAATAATTGCCTAAGTTATCACTGTATGATATAATAAATAAGATTATGGACAGTTCAAAGTATCCGAGACCACTGAAAAATATATTTTTCGTAAAATATGTTTTTCAGTAGTTTCGGGACATTTGTAAAAACCGTTCACGATTGATGACAACATAGATTGAAAAGGAGAATAACATGTACAAAATGTATGAAATGGAACTTGCAGGCAGAACACTGCGTGTAGATGTAGACAGAGTTGCCAAACAGGCAAACGGCGCTGTTCTGATGCATTACGGAGACACAACTGTTTTGTGTACATCAACGGCATCTGAAAAGCCAAGAGACGGAATTGATTTTTTCCCTCTTAGTGTTGAATATAACGAAAGACTTTACGCTGTCGGAAAAATCCCGGGAGGATTTAATAAAAGAGAAGGGAAAGCATCCGAAAACGCAATTTTAACCGACCGAGTTATCGACCGTCCGATGCGCCCTCTTTTCCCGAAAGATTATCGAAATGACGTAACTTTGGAAAACCTTGTAATGTCAGTAGATCAGGACTGCAGCCCGGAACTTACCGCAATGCTTGGAGCTTCTCTTGCGACAAGTATTTCCGATATTCCGTTTGACGGCCCGATATCTACAACACAGGTCGGACTCATTGACGGAGAGTTTGTGTTTAACCCGACGGCAGCTCAAAGAGAAGTTTCTGATCTCGCACTTACGGTTGCTTCTACAAAAGAAAAAGTGATTATGATCGAAGCCGGAGCGAACGAAGTTCCGGAAGACCGCATGATCGAAGCAATTTTTGTAGCACATGAATTAAACCAGAAAGTCATTGCTTTTTTCGATACGATCGTTGCAGAATGCGGAAAGCCGAAACATGAGTATGAAAGCTGTGCGATTCCCGAAGAACTGTTTGACGCAATCAAAGAAATCGTACCGCCTGCCGAAATGGAACAAGCTGTATTTACAGACGAAAAGCAGATAAGAGAAGACAATATTCGTCAGATTACAGAAAAATTAGAAGAAGCATTTATAGATAATGAAGAATGGCTCTCTCTCCTTGGCGAAGCCATTTACCAATATCAGAAAAAAACTGTAAGAAAAATGATCTTAAAAGATCACAAACGTCCGGACGGACGCGCTATCGATCAGATCAGACCTCTTGCAGCAGAAGTGGATCTTCTTCCAAGAGTCCATGGTTCTGCAATGTTTACAAGAGGACAGACCCAGATTTGTACGGTAACGACACTGGCGCCTTTGTCTGAAGCACAAAGACTTGACGGTCTTGATGAATCAGAAACGACTAAGCGATATATGCACCATTATAATTTCCCTTCATATTCTGTAGGTGAAACAAAACCGTCAAGAGGACCTGGAAGACGTGAGATCGGACATGGTGCGCTGGCAGAAAGAGCTCTTCTCCCGGTACTTCCAAGCGAAGCCGAATTTCCATATGCCATCCGTACAGTATCTGAAACATTTGAATCAAACGGCTCTACTTCACAGGCAAGCGTATGCGCATCCAGTATGTCGCTTATGACAGCCGGAGTACCGATCAAAGCTGCAGTAGCCGGTATTTCCGCAGGTCTTGTAACTGGAGATACAGACGATGACTATCTTGTTCTTACCGATATCCAGGGACTGGAAGACTTCTTCGGAGATATGGACTTTAAAGTAGCCGGTACACATAAAGGTATTACAGCTATTCAAATGGATATTAAGATTCACGGACTTACAAGACCGATCATTGAAGAGGCAATTTCTGCGACAAAGAAAGCCAGAACCTATATCATTGACGAAATCATGAATAAGGCAATTTCTGAGCCAAGAGCAGAAGTCGGTGAATTTGCACCTAAGATCATTCAGATGCAGATCGATCCGCAAAAGATCGGCGATGTTGTAGGACAGCGCGGAAAAACGATTAACGCAATCATCGAACAGACAGGTGTGAAGATTGACATTGATGATGAAGGTTCCGTTTCCATTTGTGGTACAGAAAAAACAGCAATGGAAAAAGCTGCGAAGATCATACACACGATCGTAACCGACTTTGAAGCAGGTCAGGTCTTTGAAGGAAAAGTTATAAGTATTAAAGAATTTGGCGCTTTTCTTGAGTTTGCACCGGGAAAAGAAGGTCTCGTTCATATCTCAAAAATCGCTAAAGAACGTGTAAATAAAGTTGAAGATGTACTCTCTCTCGGAGATGTTGTAAAAGCTGTTTGCCTTGGAAAAGACAAAATGGGAAGATTCAGCTTCAGCATCAGAGACGTTGCAGAATAATAATTAAGGGCAAGTTGAGATAGCGTAGTAGAGGCAAAATTTCCCAATCGCCCTCATCCCGCCCAAATTAAAAATTGAGACTCAGTACGGAGGATGATTCCTCTGTATTGGGTCTTTTTCTAAAACGGTCGTACACACCAAGATCCTTCCAGACAAGGAATTAGACTTTCCGTCATATAAAAAAGGAACAGATCAAATCTGCCCCTTTTTTGCTTACATTGAAACCTCTGGCTATTTTCTGAGTCCGAGTTTCTCAATCAATGCACGATATCTTTCAATATCTACTTTTTTAAGATATGCAAGAAGACCTCTTCTCTGTCCTACCATCTTAAGAAGACCTCTTCTTGAGTGGTGATCTTTCGGGTTTGCTTTGAAGTGATCTGTCAGTTCGTTGATTCTTGCTGTAAGAATTGCGATCTGTACTTCCGGTGATCCTGTATCACCTTCGCTTCTTCCATACTCTTTGATGATTGCCTGCTTTTTGTCCTTTGCGATCATGTTGTAACTCCTCCTTAAATACTTTTATAAACGCCTGATATTAAGTAACGGTCGGAGTGATCCGATTACCGAACATCGGCTGGTTTTCTAACCTCAAGTAGTATATCATATGCCACTTACAATGTAAAGAATTTATTTTAGATTTCTTTTGAAGCCTTAAAGTAGTCTTTTCCATAACGGAGATCTTTCGCCACTTGTTTTTTTAATTCGTTCACAGAAGAAAATCTTATCTCGGGTCTTTCAAAATCACAAAATTCCACCGTAATTTCTTTCCCGTATGCATCTCCTTCATAATCATAAACAAATACTTCGACAAGACGCTTGTGTTCTTCCGTAACTGTCGGCTTCACCCCTACGTTTCCAATGCCGTTGTACCATTTTCCGTCTATATTGATACGGCAGACATACACTCCGAATCTTGGCAGTATTTTTTTTTCTTCAGGCTCGACATTCATTGTAGGAAAGCCGAGCGTCCGCCCCAGTTGTCTGCCATGCCGAACAATTCCGGTTACTCCATACCGATATCCGAGAAGCTCTGCCGCAAGAGTTACATTGCCTTGTGAAAGGACATCTCTGATATAAGTACTGCTGATCACGATCTGATCATATCGTTCTTTTTCGATGACATCCAGCGTATATCCCCCTTTTTCGGAAAACATTTTCAATATTTCTGTATTTCCTCGTTTTTCATGACCAAAAGCAAAGTCTGTTCCTACAACAATATGCGCCGCATGAAGTTTTTCGCACAAGATGTTCTTAATAAACACTTCCGCTTCCATTTCACGCAGTTCTTTCGTAAAAGGATATTCGATCAAACAATCGATTTTCCCTTCAAGATGACTCCGCCTCTCCTGCTTTGTCATTAACGACTCCCGGTGCATATCGAAAGCACAGAGGACGCTTTTACAATTTTCTCCCGAATAAGCGCATATTTTATCGATCAGTTTTTGATGTCCTTTATGAAGACCGTCAAACTTGCCGAGAGTTAACGCTGTCTTTTCTATTCCTGCATATTGCTCAATCCCCGTGATGTACTCCATGATCTACTCTTCCTTTTATCCGCTTCATATCATTCTCATCTCATTTACATAATTTGAAACGAATTTTTCTATTTTCCATCAGGATCGAAAAACATTTTTTCGATTCTGAATAACTGCCTTTGTTTTTGATAAGAGTATATAGCGATAAACCGTCCCTGCTCATCGTATACTCTATATTTTTTATATCTAGAAAAAATGTCGGAAAGATCATCCTCTCCTCCGTCTTTTCCGGGTAAAATCAAATTTTTCGCAGACTCTTTCGGAAAAGGATTTCCGTTATATGCCAACTGAGCCTGGCGTCCTGTTACGATTATCTTAGGATATTCGACAAATACTTCATCCAGAGGCAATATTATTTCTTCTGTCCTTCCTTCATTCTTCGCCTTTTCAATATCTGCAAGCTTCATACTGTCTTTTAACTCAAACCGACTGACTTTTGTACGAAGCAGTGATTCCATACATCCGCCAACGCCAAGAACTTCTCCTACATCATTACATAAAGTACGGATATATGTTCCCTTTGAACAAGAAACTTCCATCCGTATGCGAGGAAGTTTCATTTCCTTGATCCGAATGTCATAAATCTGTACTTTTCTGCTTTTCCGTTCTACGACTTTCCCTTCCCGAGCCAATTCATAAAGCTTTTTTCCATTTACTTTTAGTGCAGAATACATAGGAGGAATCTGATCATATTCCCCTATAAAACTTTCAATACATTTTTTTGCTGTTTCTTCAGTGATTTCCGATGGATCACATTCTTTTAAAACAGTCCCTGTAATATCTTGAGTATCTGTTTCTTTTCCAAGCAAAAGCACCGCTTCATACGTTTTATCTTTATCTGTCAGCAGATCACATACTTTTGTTGCCCGTCCAAGACATACCGGAAGCACTCCTTCCGCATCCGGGTCAAGCGTTCCGGTATGACCGATCTTCTTTTGTCCGAAGATTCCCCGAAGACGAGCCACCACATCATGCGATGTATAACCTTTTTCTTTGTAAATATTTAAAATTCCGTTTATCATACTTCTGATTCTAGTCCTTATTTCATTGCGGAATCACTGATTTTTCTTCCAGTTTTTCAAACTGACGGGCGATCTGCTCGGTAATATTGTTGATCACGTCATGTGCAGATCCTGTCATTGTCACACCTGCCGCCCGTATGTGTCCGCCGCCTCCGAAATGTTTTGCGATTACACTCACATCAATATATTGTTTAGAACGAAGGCTTACTTTATATTTTTGAGGTTCAAGCTCATGTAAGAAGATAGCGACTTCCACACCTTTTGTCTGCCTGAGAATACTTACTACCCCTTCCAGATCAGACGGCTCTGCATGGAAAAATTCCATCGAACTTTTGCGGATAACCGACACAACGCATTGACGATCCATAATGAGCATACTCTCAAGGAGCGCTCTTCCCAAAATCTGGTTTTGCACATATGTTTTTTCGTAAAAGGTTTGCTCAATGATCGCGTTTCCGTTTATCCCTTTTCTCATCAGTTTAGCCGCATTTTCCATCGTTTCCGGCGATGTGCACGAATATCTGAAAACACCTGTATCGTGAGCAATTCCCATATAAAGAGCTTCTGCCGATTCTTTTGATATTTTCTCTTCATCGAGCAAAGTAACTACAAGCTCAGACGTAGAACTTGCATCCGGAACAATATAGTTCAAGTCTGCAAACGATTCGTTGCTGATGTGATGATCGATGCAAACCGTCTCTTTTGCGTTTTCAAAGACCGAACTTGAAAATCCAAGTCTCATCGGATCTGCACAATCAAGACAGATAAACAGATCATACGGCGTTTCGTTATTGTTTACTTCTGAACGAACTTCATCTGTTCCTTTGATCAGACGAAATGTCTCAGGTATTTTTTCCAGATAAACGTCTGTCTGAATATGCGGATATTCTTGTTTTAAATAAAGATATAACCCCATTACCGATCCGATGCAATCGCCATCCGGGCGGACGTGTCCGCCCAGGGCAATTTTTTTCTTCTCTTTCAGCAGCTCTTTTAAATCAATTTTTTTACTATTCATCAATATCACCGGCCTCATCTTTCAGATCCTTTGTAACCTCGTCGATCTTCTTGCTGATATTTACGCCATATTCGATCGACTGATCTACAATAAACTTAATCTCCGGAGTGTTTCTCATATTAATCGTTCTGGCAAGCTCACGACGGATAAATCCTTCAGCGCTTTGCAGCCCTTTGATCGTATCCTGCTGTGCCTTTTCATCTCCGAGTACGCTGATATATGCTTTGCATGTTTTCAGATCCGGCGCCACTTCCACTGCCACCACAGATGTCATGGGCGACACTCTCGGATCTTTGATCCCGCCACGCAGTATATTGCTCAGTTCTCTTTGAACTTCCGCATTTACACGGGTATTTTTTATGCTGTTTTTTCTCATTAATGCTCCCTCTTTTCATCTGCGAAACTAATCATTCGGTTTTTTTGAATCAAATTTATTTTCTCTCAGTCTCAACCATTTTATAAGCTTCAACCTGATCTCCTTCTTTGATATCATTATAATTTTCAAATACAAAACCACATTCATATCCGGCTCTTACTTCTTTTACATCGTCTTTAAAACGTTTCAAAGATGCCAGCGGTCCGTCAAATACTACGATTCCGTCACGGATAAGACGTACAGAACAGTTTCTTTCAAAAATACCGTCCTGAACATAAGATCCTGCAATCGTTCCGACTCCGGATGCTTTAAATGTCTGACGCACTTCCGCGTGACCGAGAATTTTTTCCTCAAATACCGGATCAAGCATTCCTTTCATTGCAGCTTCCACATCTTCTATCGCATTATAAATGACTCTGTAAAGTCTTAAATCAACGCCTTCTCTATCGGCGATTTCTTTTGCCGTCGCATCCGGACGTACATTAAATCCGATAATGATCGCATTGGAAGCCGATGCAAGGCTGACGTCCGATTCATTGATTGCGCCTACTCCACCGTGAATGATCTTGATTACAACTTCATCATTTGAAAGTTTCAAAAGACTCTGTTTGATTGCTTCTACTGAACCTTGAACATCTGCTTTTACGATAATGTTGAGTTCTTTCAAATTGCCTTCCTGTATCTGGCTGAACAGATCATCAAGAGACATTCTTGATTTTGTCTCATCAAGAAGTTTCACTTTATTCTGAGCGATAAACGTCTCTGCAAAACTTCTTGCATCCTTTTCGGAATCACATCCGACAAACACTTCTCCCGCATTTGGAACATCATTTAATCCGAGAATCTCTCCCGGCTGTGACGGACCTGCCTCTTTCACCCTTCTGCCTTTATCGTCCATCATCGCACGAACGCGACCATGTGCGCTTCCTGCCGCGATTGCATCTCCGACATGAAGAGTACCTTTCTGAACAAGAACTGTCGCAACAGATCCTTTTCCTTTATCAAGTTCCGCCTCGATCACAAGACCTCTTGCCGCACGGTTCGGATTTGCTTTTAACTCCATAACTTCTGCTGTCAGAAGAACCATTTCAAGAAGCTCCGGAATTCCTTCTTTTGTATGTGCGGATACAGGAACAAAAATCGTACTTCCGCCCCAATCTTCCGGAATCAACTCATATTCTGTCAGTTCTTGTTTCACACGTTCGATATTTGCACTTGGTTTATCAATCTTATTGATTGCAACAATAATTTCAATTCCGGCAGCTTTTGCATGATTGATTGCTTCTACTGTCTGAGGCATTACTCCGTCGTCTGCCGCTACGACAAGAATGGCGATATCCGTAGAGCTTGCACCGCGCATACGCATTGCCGTAAACGCCTCATGTCCCGGCGTGTCGAGGAACGTAATTTTTTCTCCGTTTGCTTCCACAACATATGCTCCGATATGCTGAGTGATACCACCTGCTTCACGATCGATCACATTTGAGTGACGGATCGCATCAAGAAGAGATGTTTTACCATGGTCAACGTGTCCCATAACACATACGACCGGAGGACGTTTTACCATCATATTTTCATCTTCCTCTTCCTCTTTTAACAGTTCTTCGATCACATCTACGACTTCTTCTTTTTCGCAGAGAACTTCAAATTCCATTGCGATCTCTTCTGCAGTATCATAATCGATTTCCTGATTCACTGTTACAACTTTTCCTTGAAGGAACAGTTTTTTCACGATAACAGAAGGAACAATCTTCATTTTATCTGCAAGTTCTTTGATCGTAAGAACTTCCGGAATTACAATCTGTTTAATCTTTTCTTCTTTCTTCTCTTCTTTCGGCTGCGGTCTTTTCACTTCTGCTACCTGTTTTTGTTTTTTGCCTTTTTTGCCTTTTCCGTCAAAGGCTTCGTCTCTGTATTCTTTTTTCTTATTATCACGTTCTTTATCTTTCGCCTTATTACGCTGGCTCTTCTGCTGCTCCACGATCGGTGCCGCCACATCATCTCTTCGTGACTCTCTTTTCTCTCTGTCAGATCGACCATTTTGTCCTCCCGGTCTGCGGTCTCTGTCTCCGCCTCGGCTCTGTCTTCCGTCACCGAACTGACGATTTCCCTGTGGTCTTTCCTGGCGCGAACGATCATTGGATCCGCGATCGAATCTGCCTTGTCTGTCAGACGGTTTTCCGTCTCTTACCGGCTTTCCGTCTCTGTTTTCTCTTACCGGACGATCATTGGACTGTCTTGCTTCACGATTTTCTCTTGCCGGACGGTCATTCTCTGTTCTTTTCTCCTTTTCGGACTGTACCTGTACCGGTTTTTCCGCACGTGCCGGCTGTTGCTTTTCCTGACGTACTCCCTGCGGCTTTTCCGCTGCTGACTGCGCTTGCGTACCCGGTCGTTTTTCTGTAGTTGAATGTTCGGCAGCAGTTTCGGCTTTTACAGTTTGAGCAGGAACCGGCCGCGCAGCCTGTGACTTTTCTGCACCTGACTTTTCCGAACGTGCTCCCTGTGATGCCGGACGCGTCGTCGCTGCCTTTGCCTCGTTTTGACGCGCACTCTGCTGTGGACGCGCAGACTTTTGAGCCGGACGTTTTCCCTGTATGCGACTGCTGTTTTTAGAGTTTTGCGGACGAATCACAAATGCCAGATTTTTCTTTTTCGGAGCTTCTTCTCCCTCTGACTTTCCTTCTGATCTTGTGTTTTTTTCTTTTCGGATCTCATCTGCTATATTGTCCTCGATCGAACTCATATGATTTGACACCTCCACATTTTTCTTATGCAACAAATCGATGAGCTCTTTATTTTCCATTCCAAGCTCTTTCGCAAGTTCATGTACCCTCATTTTTGTCATATTAAAACTACCTCCTTATGCAATATCCTCTCGGTTTTTCAGCTCTCTTTGAATTCCATCTGCAAATCCTTCGTCAAGTATCGCCAGAGATGCACGGAACTCTTTTCCCATTGCATGCCCTAAGGTATCTTTATCTCCGTAGAAACAAAATGGAACTTTATAAAACTTACACATATCCCCGAATTTTTTCTTCGTGTTCTCCGATGCGTCACCGGCGACAATGACAAACTTCGCTTTTCCTGATTTCGTCTCGCTTTCTGTCATTGTCTCGCCGCTTACACATTTTCCGGCCTTCATCGCCAGTCCGATCAGGGAAAGGACCTTATCTCTCTTACTCAAGCTCTCCCATCTCCTTTTCCATTCTCTCATATACTTCCGGCGGTATTGCCTGCTTAAACGACCGTTCCAATCCACGGTTTTTCACAGCTTTCTGAAAGCATTCTACGCTCCGGCAAAGATAAGCGCCTCTGCCGTTTGCTTTTCCAAGTGCATCCACGACGAATTCTCCGGTTTCTGTCCTGAGTATTCGCAGCAATTCTTTTTTAGGTTTCATTTCTCCACACCCTACACATTTACGCATAGGAATTTTTTTATTAACTGCCAAATAACCCACTCCTTTAGATATTACTCATTCTCTGTCTCGATAAATTCAATTTCTTCCGACTCTTCGTTCTGATCTTCTGCCGCTTCATCATAAGACTCTTCACTGTATTCTTCGTTATACTCTTCCTCGTAATCTCCTGTATAACCTTCTTCACCGACAA
>UMEJ01016539.1_pt1 | contig 10131 bp, 10 predicted proteins | sample 1964731 | NCBI WGS metagenome assembly UMEJ01 (sample SAMEA4836018, study PRJEB28245) | human gut metagenome | biome: gut microbiome; material: fecal sample | place: Denmark | collected 2008 | reverse complement strand
ACGAGTGTTTCGGTCTGCCTTTCATCGAATCCCACAAGTCGGCACAGTTTTTCAATGTGCATTTCTTTCGATGCGGCAGGCCAAACACACCTTGAAGCCGCATTATCTGCCCATATTTTATATTCCGGTTCGGGTAATCCGGCTTTACGACATTCAGACATCATCAGCCCAATGCCACGTCCCCAACTTTCCAAAACTTTTTGCTTGTACAGGACATTTACCAATAATGGATTTTGTGGTTTCGATTCATGCTCTGATTTCATTTTTCCGTATCCCAGTTGGGCGGAAAAGTTCCGGGGTTTTCTATCTTCACACGGTTATCATAAATGGCTATGCCCACCGAACCAGCGGTTTCTTTGTACGACCTATGTTGAAGAACGGTGTCCCATCCGAGGCGACTCTCTGCCGCGTGGAGCACGGTATCGATAATTCGGCACTTGCCAACAGGATGCAGGAGTTTGCGAAGTCTTTCCACCGAAGGCTGTCCAAGGCAGACGGAGATAAGGAGATAATCTGTGTGGATGGCAAAGCCAAGCGCAGCACTGTACAGGCCAACGAACGCAAGCCTGATATTGTGTCAGCATATTCCTACAACACCGGCATCACATTGGCTACCGAAGCCTGCAGAGAGCAAAACAATGAGATAATTAGATTGGGATAAAAGAATAACTTTCTGACATACAGCAATAAAAAAATACCCGATTTACGATGAATCGGGTAAGGGAGACTATGGCTCTACTTAGAGATTAAATGAAAGAGCATGATATAGCACCAAGTTTTTCTAAAATCACCTCGCTTCGAAAAGTGAGTAGCTCATTTTTATTTCCTATCTTTGTCGGGTAAAATTAAAGAATATGAAGAAAACTTATTTGCCGGCAGAATGGCACAAACAGAGCCTGATACAATTGACATGGCCCCATATAGACACTGATTGGGCCTATATGTTGGAAGAAGTAGATGCTTGCTTCCTTAATATAGCTTACGAAATTTTAAAACGTCAGCCTTTGCTGGTAGTAGCCCCGGAACCTCATCGAATCGGAGACAGAATCTATGAGCACGGATGCAATGTGAAGAATCTCACCGTTTCGACCGTGAAGACTAACGATACATGGGCACGCGACCACGCCTTTATTACCATGCTGAAAGAGAACGGAGAACCGCTCTTACTGGATTTCTGTTTTAACGGTTGGGGAATGAAGTACGCTGCCAATTATGATAATATGATAAACTCCAATCTATATTATCGCTGCAAAACATTGACAGGAGAATATGTATACCAAAGAAATTTCATTTTGGAAGGAGGTTCGATAGAAAGTGATGGAAAAGGCACACTCCTTACCACAGAAAAGTGCTTGTTGTCCTACAACCGAAACGAGAAAACGAAGGAAGAAACAGAACAATATCTGAAAGAAACATTCAACTTGAAACAGGTGTTATGGCTGAAGCACGGTTATTTGGCCGGCGATGATACAGACAGTCATATCGACACGCTGGCACGTTTCTGTCCTGACGATACCATCGTATATGTGCAGTGCACAGACAAAAAAGACGAGCATTATGAAGAGCTGGTGGCAATGGAAGAAGAACTGAAAGCTTTCCGGACACCGGAGGGAAATCCCTATCGCTTACTTCCCCTCCCTATGGCCGATGCTATTTATGATATAAATGGAGAACGGCTGCCGGCAACCTATGCCAATTTCCTGATTATGAATGAAGCCGTTCTGCTTCCCACATACAATCAGCCTCATAATGATACTCTTGCAAAAGAAGTATTGGAAAAAGCTTTTCCCGGAAGAGAGATTGTCGGTGTGGATTGCACGGCATTGATCAAACAACATGGCTCGCTTCATTGCGTCACCATGCAATATCCTGAAGGTGTATATTAATATAGACGTATATAATATGAGAAGAACAATTAAAGTAGGACTCATTCAGCAGTCTTGTACAGGCAATACGGCTGAAAACATGGATAAACTGAAACACAGTATAGAAGATGTGGCATCCAAGGGCGCAGAGCTAGTGGTGTTGCAGGAATTGCACAATACGCTTTATTTCTGTCAGACAGAAAATACCTCTCTGTTTGACCTGGCAGAAACGATTCCAGGTCCTTCCACCGAATTCTATAGTGGAATTGCATCCGCCAATGGTATCGTACTGGTCACTTCCTTATTTGAGAAACGTGCTCCGGGACTTTACCATAACACGGCCGTTGTATTCGATAAAGACGGAAGTATTGCCGGGAAGTATAGAAAAATGCATATTCCGGACGATCCGGCATATTATGAAAAATTCTATTTCACTCCGGGGGATTTAGGTTTCGAACCTATTCAAACTTCAATAGGAAAATTGGGTGTACAAGTTTGCTGGGATCAATGGTATCCTGAAGGAGCGCGTCTGATGACCTTGAAAGGTGCTGAAATTCTTATCTATCCCACTGCTATCGGTTGGGAAAGCACAGATACCCCGGAAGAAAAAGCTCGCCAACTGGAAGCATGGGTAATTTCCCAACGAGGACATGCCGTAGCCAACGGATTACCTGTAATAGCCGTCAATCGCGTAGGGCATGAGCCTGATCCTTCGAAACAAACAAACGGAATCCGGTTTTGGGGAAATAGCTTTGTAGCAGGTCCTCAAGGTGAAATACTGGCACAAGCCGACAACATGAAAGAGGAAAATATAGTAACGGAGGTAGACATTACACGAAGCGAAGAAGTTCGCCGCTGGTGGCCATTCCTCAGAGACCGCAGAATAGACGAATTTGACAAATTGACCAAACGATTTGTTGACTAAAAGATGAATAAGTAGAAAAACAGTAGAAACGTTATCGTTATATAAATTCACATATTCGTTAAACAAATTGCGATTGAAGCTGTTTTGTTATCAGATTATCTAAAAGATATATTGATTAACAAAACAGCTTTAATTATGAAAAAAGTATTATTCTTAGCAGCATTGTTACTTGTTTGCTTCAGCGGAGTAACAAATGCACAAACCAGAAAACAAAGAGAAGATGCCAAACGCGAAGCATGGAAAAAAGAACGTCAGGAAAAGAAGGCCTTGGAAGCACAGCAAGATTCCGTGTCTTTCATGAAAGCTATCGATGCCTTGAAAAACGGTTCCTTTGTTTTGGAAGCTGATAACGTAGTATTCCGTAACGGTATTATGCGTTTTGTGTCCTCAAACACCAACTATGTGGAGGTAAACGACGGACAAGGAATTATTCAGACCGCCTTCACTAACTTTGTGTATAACTGGAGCCCGAACGGTTTGGGCGGTGTCACTGTACAAGGAAGCGTAAACGGTATAAGTATGCGCCAGGACAAGGATGGCAATATTTATTACAACTACGGCATTAACGGTATTGCCGTATCAGCCACAGTCTCTATCGTGTTAACCGGTGGTACCAATCAGGCCAGTGTAACCATCAACCCGAACTTCTCCGGAAATACGTTGACCATGAACGGTTATTTGGTTCCTTACAATGAAAGCGGAGTATTTCAGGGAACAACTTGGTAAGACTTATCGAAAGGCAATATAAAAAAGGAGTTGTGTCAAAACGTGGATAATGCCATCATTTAGTCGTAGGGGCGAGGTTTTCGCTCGCCCGAAAACAGTTTGCTTTGTGTCTTCGGGCAGGCAAACCCTGCCCCTACAGCTGACGATGGGATAGGCCGTAGTTTTGGCACACTCCCTTTTATGTATCTATCACTTTATTCTTTGATATCGATAACCAGATTCAACTCATCCAACTGTTTTTGATCCAAAGCAGCAGGAGCATCCAGCATCACATCACGCCCACTATTATTCTTCGGGAACGCAATGCAGTCACGGATACTGTCAAGGCCGGCAAACAGCGATACCCAACGGTCGAGACCGTATGCCAAACCACCATGAGGAGGAGCACCATATTTAAATGCATTCATCAGGAAGCCAAACTGCTCTTGTGCCTTTTCGGGTGTAAAGCCCAGAATCTCGAACATCTTGGCCTGCAACTGAGAGTCATGGATACGAATAGATCCCCCTCCTACTTCTACACCATTCACAACCATATCGTATGCATCTGCACGAACGGCTGCCGGATCTGTATCCAACAAAGGAATATCTTCATCTTTCGGATGAGTAAACGGATGGTGCATTGCCATCAAGCGGTTTTCTTCTTCGCTCCACTCAAACATCGGGAAGTCAATAACCCACAGACAAGCAAACTTATTCTTGTCACGCAAACCTAATTGACGTCCCATTTCCAAACGAAGTTCGCACAACTGTTTACGAGTCTTCATGGCATCGTCACCACTCAGAATCAGAATCAAATCACCCGGCTTAGCTCCGAAAGCTTCTTTCATTTGCTGCAGCACTTCTTGTGAATAGAATTTATCTACGCTTGATTTTACATTTCCATCAGCTTCTACGCGAGCATATACCATACCTTTTGCGCCAATTTGCGGTCTCTTGACGAAATCGGTCAACTGGTCAAGCTGTTTACGGGTATAAACGGCAGCACCCTCTGCACAAATACCACCAATATATGCAGCATCATCGAATACAGAAAAGCCGTGGCCTTTCAGAATATCCATCAGTTCCACAAATTTCATTCCGAAACGCAAATCAGGTTTATCGCTACCGTAATATTTCATAGCATCTGCCCACGGCATACGGATAAACGGCTCGGTAAGCTCAACACCACGCAATTCCTTGAATAAATGTTTGGCCATTCCTTCAAAGGTAGAAATGATATCTTCCTGCTCCACAAAGCTCATCTCACAGTCTATCTGAGTAAACTCAGGCTGACGGTCGGCACGAAGGTCTTCATCACGAAAACATTTCACAATCTGGAAATAGCGGTCCATACCTGATACCATCAATAACTGTTTCAATGTCTGCGGTGACTGAGGCAATGCATAGAACTGTCCCGGATTCATGCGTGAAGGAACCACAAAGTCACGAGCCCCTTCAGGAGTAGAACCGACCAACATGGGTGTTTCTATCTCAAGAAAACCTTTGCTGTCCAAATAGCGGCGTACTTCCATCGTCATTCTATGGCGTAATTCCAAATTCTGACGGACACAACTGCGTCGCAAATCCAGATAGCGGTATTTCATGCGAATATCATCGCCACCGTCACTATTGTCTTCAATAGTGAAAGGAGGAGTAAGTGCACTGTTAAGAACGTTCAGTTCCGATACGATAATTTCTATTTCGCCGGTAGGAATATTCGTATTCTTATTTGAACGCTCATTCACTTCACCGGTCACCTGAATCACAAATTCACGCCCCAAATGGTTAGCGCGTTCACAAAGTTCGGCATTCACTTCCGTATTGAACACCAGCTGAGCAATACCATAACGGTCACGAAGATCGACGAAGGTCATTCCTCCCATTTTACGTGCACGCTGTACCCAGCCGGCCAACGTTACACTTTTGCCTGCATCGGAGAGTCGCAACTCTCCGCAAGTATGACTTCTGAACATATATTCTTAAATTTAATCAATTGTTTGGCAAAGGTACGATATGTTTTTCATTGTACAAAACCGCCTACAAGAAAAAAAATCCCGCTACTTCATAGTAACGGAACTTTTTTAACCTATACTGATATTCGGGCATCAATTCTTGAACATTTCAATCACATCCTTCAATTCTCCGGGAAACACCTCTCCTGTCTTTTTCCACAGTATTCTGTCTTTTCGCTGAAGTACGAAACCGGGAGCTGTTTCTATGTTATAGGCATCGGCCACTTTCTTGTCGCCCTCCATATTTACTCTGATAATATTGACCGGCGTTTCAAATTCATGAAGTAACGGCTCAATCCATTCATAATGAGGCGACCAGTCTGTATAGAATACAATCAGCAACAATGCGTCCGACTGCTTGGCATCTTCAATTTTTTCGGCTATATCCATTTTCTTTTCAGTTTTAAATTATCCTCTACTGCCCAGACTGTTCAGGTCCGGATTCAATTCTTTTACCGCCGCCTTCACTTCCTTCTTGGTGGGTTCACCGGTATTGGACACTTGTTCAACAGGATAGCACCGGTCATTTTCCATCAGTTCATCCTTTTGCTCCGTCTTTTTCTTCTTTTCTTCCTTATCCATATCTTTTCAATTTTAAGGTTTAATACTGGTAATGCAACAAAATAGGCAAAAAGATGGTTCGCACAATACAGAAAATATAGATGAAAGACATCATATAGAAACATATAATCACAAAGAGAGAAAACTTTTTCTGTGCATTCTGAAGTGAATCCGGAGCCCCTGATGCATCCACTTCATTATAATGACGAATGATTTCATTGTGTACAAAATCTAACTGAATTTCCTGCATATTGAAACAGCAAGAGAGCTATTTTCTTGATATATATAACTCTTTATCTGTTGTGTTAAAAAACGATTTACTGTTGCGTTATGAACATTTGTTCATTATCTTTGCAGTCGAAAACAATAAATATTTAATGTCACCACGTCCAAAAAACATCCGTAAAGTCAATAACATGCCTTCTGTTGCAGGCTTTAAACCTATAGCTTCAAACAGTAGTCGCAAGGATACTATATTCTTGCATTTTGAAGAGTATGAAGCAATACGGTTATGTGATTATGAAATGAAGACTCAACAAGAGGCATCTGTTTCAATGGGGGTATCACGTCCGACTCTTAGCCGAATATATACCAGCGCGCGTCAGAAGATTGCCCAAGCACTGGTTCGTGGTGTTGTTATAATGATAGAAGGTGGAATAGCGTACACTGATAGTGAATGGTTCCGTTGCGGAGTATGCGGTTTGGTATTCAATAATATCAATCCTACACTTAAAATTCGCAAAATGGAATGTCCCATCTGCCACTCCAACGACATAAGCATTAGTAATATTAACATTAATAAGAATGAGATTATGATGAAAATTGCAATTCCGACAAAAGAGAATGTAGTTGACAACCATTTCGGTCACTGTGAGTATTACACAATCTTGACAGTAGGGCAAGACAATCAGATTCTAAGCAGCGAGACTATTCCTTCTCCACAAGGATGCGGATGTAAATCCAATATCGCAGGAGAATTAGAAAACATGGGAGTCAGTGTCATGTTGGCAGGGAATATGGGGCAAGGTGCTTTAAATGTACTTACAACCCACCACATCAAAGTTATAAGGGGGTGTTCCGGTAATATTTTGGATGTCGCTACCGACTACTTAAACGGGAAACTTACTGATTCGGGAGTAGGCTGCTCATCCCATGAACACCATCATGAATGTCACGGACAACAATCATAAAGAATGATGTTTATAAAGAACAAAATGCTACTTAACATTGTCATAGACTTTGTTATGTTGATAGCAATGGCATTGGTAAGTATAAGTGGCTTCATATTGGAAATAGTCATTCCTTCTCGCCATGCTGTCAAATTTCAAGGTGTTACTCCATGGAGTTCACAATTGTTGGGCTTGGGAAGGCATGATTGGGGCGAAATTCATTTGTGGGCAGGAATTGTTTTGGTCATTCTGCTTACCATTCATATTTTGTTACACATAAATATAGTATCGGCTTTTGTTAAAAAGAAATGCCCGAACCATATACTACAAATATTGCTCTATATTTTATTTTTAATGCTATTGATAATGACAATAATGCCTTGGCTTGTCTATTTATAAAGACTGCCATTATTTCTCCGGCTGTTTTTTAGGTAGGACAAATTCGGATTGAGGTATATAAGATTGACCTTGCTCTAAATTTGTCCTGCCTATTAAAGCGACTTCACGACATCAACCCTGCTCTGACAAGTAACCTCTTGACTTGTGTAATCTGAAACCTATATCCTTTAGACATTTCTTGACAGCCTATCCAATTTAGCTACAATCAGAATAGAGTTCGTTTTTCTGTACATCGCCAACGCTGCAAGAAGTTGGAGGCTGTTAGACTTCTTTCCACTCTCCGTTTCAATGTACTCAGCAAGTATAGGTTTATGCTTTACATCCTCATCGGAGACATCATCTGCGAAGGTTAGATTGTCGGCAATCTTGGCAGCAACACTCATTAACTCCTTTTTATTGAACCCGAACGCCTTCACTTTCGGTTTAAACCAAAGGTAAACCGCCCCATTCGGAGAATAAAAAAAGGAGCTACATTTTACTGTAACTCCTTGATTCTCATCTGTCGGGGTAGCGGGATTCGAACCCACGACCCCCTGCTCCCAAAGCAGGTGCGCTAACCTTATTAATATCATCATTAAATAACTGGCATTAAATTGATTAGCTTATATCTACTTTTCGCTTAAATGAAGCGGTTTAACTCTTGGTTTAACTTGGAGGAAAAACAAGAAGTGTTTGACAATAATTTAATAATCTCTTTTGCAGAATAAACCTGCATTGCAAAAATAGCAATTATAAAATGAAGTTTCAAATATCCATATAGTTATTCAAAGTAAGCATAGTACTTTTTTGAATTGGGGTCTATAAAACTAACTTTCACTAAAAAAGGTACTAAAGGAAAAACAGATTTCCAATAATACCTTATTCTGAATAATAGTTGATAGTTTAAAAGTTACCACGTATAATTATTCTTCTACTATATTTTTAAAATCTCCCCATATTGGTGCTGCCCAATATTTAGTTGCACAACCTTTAGGAACGTATAAAGTAGCATTAAAATTAGCAAATGGAGACGAATTACCAACAGTAGGTGGATTTTCTCCAAGCATATGAATTTCTTGTAATTGAGGACAACTAAAAGCACCCCAACCTATTTGGATTACACTTGCTGGAATATAAATAGATTTAATTGGGCAATCAGAGAAAGCCCAATTATCTATATGAGTTAGTGAATTACCTTCAAAAGTTATTGTTTTTAGAGATGTACAGTAATTGAAAGCAGAAGCTCCAATATAACTAATTTTAGAGGGTATTTGGATAGTTTCTAATTGAATGCAATTTCTAAAAGCGTCCCAACCAATGCTTCGAGTGTATTTAGGCAATATAATATTTTTTATTAAAGTGTTACCAAACATACTTTTGTCTATTTCTTCATCCGTTCCATAACTTTTGTCTATTAAAGTATTATATAGGTCAACAGCGATGATTTTACCTTTACCACCTTTCGATTTTAATAGTAAATCATTGATAAATGATATATCATTACTATTCAATCTGCCCGAAACCGTTAAAGAGGTAATTTGATATTTCTCACTTTCATCAATTAATGAAAACAATGTTCCTGCCGTTTGTACTTCAACACTTTTAGATGCAGATTTATTGGTCTGAGTAATAGAAAGTTCCTGAATTAAATCGGAATTTTTATCCTTAATTAAAACTACACCAGTTCGGGGAGTTTCTGTTTCTGAAACACTTATATATAACTTTTGGACTTTAGCTTGTGCATTTTCAATCTTATCCAATTTTATCCAACTATATGTTTTATCAATTACAACCTCATATTCTGTATTTGTGGTAAGTAGGAATATGGCATTTCCACCTTCTTTCGGGAATGTCTCTTGCAGCTTATCTAATTCAATCAAACTTTTAGGAAGTTGCAAGATATGCAAAGAAGGAGCTAATGATTCGGTTACTATTCCATTTTTGGGTATAATGTATATATCACACTCTCGTTTATCATAGTTGAGATTAGGAGCAATGGTGAATTCAATATTGTTAGTTGAAATAGCTTTAGTTCTGTTTGAAAATTTAACCCAATCTTGATGCTCTGTTGGAATTTGTACATCATAGTCAATATTACTTGTAACTTCAATCTGATAATTTCCTCCGTTACTGTTAGATTTTATTAAGTCTGTTGATAATGAAATTACGTCATTTTGTTTCTGTTTTATTGTGAATGATTTGGATATATCACCAGTGGTTATTGTTATAGTCGCACTTCTTTCTTCTCCGCTTGTATTTTGAGCAATCATTAAGCGAACATTTGTGAATGCAGACATAGGCATATCGTTTGTTATATCCGTTGAAGCAGGATGATATTCGCACCAATCTTTTTGGCTACCATTATAGTTGATTGTAGAAGTCCAACTTTTATTGGCTGTTACTGTAATTTCAAAATTGCATTGAAACGGAGAAGCTATGATACCTTCTGATAAAAAATTCTCTGCTTGTTGGCAGTCTATCTCCAATAATGTAGGAATTTCTTCTTCTGAACTACA
>UMEJ01012994.1_pt1 | contig 10228 bp, 9 predicted proteins | sample 1964731 | NCBI WGS metagenome assembly UMEJ01 (sample SAMEA4836018, study PRJEB28245) | human gut metagenome | biome: gut microbiome; material: fecal sample | place: Denmark | collected 2008 | reverse complement strand
GCGCGGGATTTCTTTTTTACTGACCAGGCATGAGTACTGAAAGCAGCACCGGTACCAGCAGCGTCAGCAGCAGGCCGTTGATAAAGGCGAATAGCCCGACATGGATATTGGTATATTTGATAACCACCGGCAGACCGGAATCCATAGTCGCAGCTCCTGATGGCGCCAAAGCCAGGAATTTATTGATTTTTACCAACAGCGGTATGGCTAAAAATGCCAGGACTTCACGCAGCATATTAGCTAAAAAGGCGATCGTCCCGATCTCAACACTATACAGCGTACTGATAACTACAGAGGAAAGGCTGTACCAGCCTAAAGCACTGCCGACAAGCAGCGCGTCCCGCATTTCCATCCCGGTCACGAAGGCTGAAAGAGCCGCACCGCCTAAACTGCCGATAGTTACAGCCGTTGGAATGGCAACTGCCAGCAGAATACTCTGCGGATTGCAGATTTTTTTTATAATATGCCTGTTTCCGCCGATTTCGATACCGGCAACAAAAACCATAAAATACAAAGCCGACATCAAAATCTCGTCCAGCAGGTCTTTATGTTCCAATCCCAAAAAGAAATATCCGCCGGCGATTCCTAAAGCGATAAATGTAAAAATAGCATAAACCATTATTCATCGCTCCCTTCCGCCCGGGCTGCCGTTTTTGCAAAAAGCTTCAGCACCAGCCACAGCATCAGCACGCTGCCGCCAATGATAAAAACTGCCATGACCAGAGATTTGCCGCCCAACTGGTCCAGTTTGCCCAAAAGCTCTGCATCACAGCCGATCTTAGCACCCAGACACAACAGCATGATAAACAGGCTGACTGTAGAAAACCGGCTGAGCCATTTTTTCACATTATAATTTAAAAGGTCACTGCAACCTACGGCGATTCCCAAAACGATCGCGATCATGATCTCCTGCATTGCTTCCCCTCATTCCCATAATATAAAACAAGCCCCGCGCACGGCAGGGCCTGCTGATCACTATTTTTTATTCTAACGACAGCAGCAGCGGATAAAGCGGCTGACCTCCGTCAAAAACTGTAACTTCCCAACCGCCGTCCAGAGCTTCAAGCTCTGCGGCGATTTTATCAGCTTCAGACTGTGTCAGATCACTGCCATAATAAAGGCTGATCAATTCCCAGTCGCTGCCGGCCAGCTTGACAGTTTCCGCCGTGACTTCTTCCAGAGTTGCTCCGGCATAAACGATCTTATCTTCCAGCAAACCAATATACTGCCCTTTTTTTACAGTTATCCCGTTAACAACGCTGTCACGCACAGCAATACTGACAGCAGCACTGTGGGCTTCCCTAGCCTCACGTCGCATCACAGCGCTGTTTTCCTGCAGTGTTTTAGCTGCGTCAAAATGCAGCAGTGCCGCCAGACCCTGCGCCAGATTTGTTGTCGGCACATAATCTACCTGCGCTGCTCCCAATAATTTTTTGACCTGCTCCGCCGCCAGAATAATATTTTTATTGTTCGGTAAAATAATGTACTGCTCCGCCGAGCCCTTTTCAATAACTTTAATAAACGCCTCTACCGGCGGATTCATGCTCTGCCCGCCGCTGATGATCTCAGCTGCACCGAGCTGATGCATGATGCTGGCAATACCGTTCCCGGCCGCCACCGACAGTACAGCCAGACCGTGCTTCTCCGTCTGCGCACCGACAACGCGATGCTGATGCTGCTCGGCCATATTGTCGATCTTGATATCGTGCAGGGAGCCCCAGCTCAAGCCGTGCTGCAGAACCAGCCCGGGAGCTTTGGTATGGATATGCACTTTGACGATATCGCCGACAACAGCTACAATCAACGAATTACCCAAAGGCTGAAGAGTACTGCGTACAACGTCCTCTTTGACTTCAGCTTCCTTAACGATAAATTCTGTACAATAAGGATTTTCCAAATCTACTTCCATCTCGATAAAATTGGCGAAGGATGGCTTTGACGGCGGCAGATGCAGCTCACCTGCGTCTTCGCCTCGGAAACCCGCCAGACAGCCTTCCAAGAAAACGATCAAGCCCTGACCGCCGGCATCAACTACTCCAGCCGCTTTCAGCGCCGGCAGCAGTTCCGGCGTACGAGCCAGTTCTTTTTTTCCGCTCTCCAACGCCTCGCATAAAACATCTTCAAAATCTTCACCCTGACGCACAGCATGATACGCACCTTTGGCAATAGCACGCGCCACAGTAAGGATCGTTCCTTCAACAGGCTTTGATACCGCCCGGTAAGCATACAAAATACCAAACTGAAAAGCTTTGCCCACCTCGTTGCTGGTAGCTCGTTTTTTGCCGGCCAGGCCTTTTCCCAGGCCACGCAGCAACTGCGACAGGATCACGCCGGAATTACCGCGCGCCCCCATGATCGCACTGCGGGCTGCCATAGTCCCTACTTCGGAAACAGTCGCATTCTGCAGCTGACTGATCTCACGGGCCACTGCTGCCATCGTATGCATCATATTAGTGCCGGTATCGCCGTCCGGCACCGGGAAAACATTCAAATCATTAATATATTGATAGTTTTTTTCAAAACTTTTATAAGCGCCCAACAGCATATTTTTTATTTGTTCGCCGCTGATAATCGCCTCTTGTTTACTTGTCATATCAAGTCTGCACCTTTCTTCAGCGCTGCCGCCGCACAAAAAGGCCAATAACACCGGGTCCTAAATGTGCTGCCAGAACAGTTCCGATCCCGGTTACCAGAACAGGCAGTCCGGGAAACAATTCAAGCATTGCCTTGCGCAAAGTTTCAGCGTCTTCCTCAGCTTCAGCATTCGCCACATACACAGCTTCTATAGGAGCATTCGCAGTGGCAAGCTCGACCATGCGCTGCAATACTTTCTTACGGGTACGGCATTTATCGACAACGACCAGTTCGCCGGCGGTATCGATGTGCACAATCGGACGTATGCCCAGAATATTGCCTACTAAAGCGCCTACGGCGCCTATACGGCCGCCTTTCTGCAGATAATCTAAAGTATTGACGGAAAAATACGTTTCCGTCCGCTCGATCAGGCCCTTCAGATACTCCTCCAGCTCGTCCATCGTTGCGCCGCTTTCAGCATAAGCGAGTACTTCCATTGCCATTCCGCTGATTGGACAGGCTGCTGTAAGACTGTCAAAGACACGGATATCAGACCCGGGAATTTCACTCATGACCTGCCGGGCTGCTAAGCGTGCTGTCTGAACAGTACCGCTCAAAACACCGTCTAACATGATCGCAATCACTTTTTTACCGTCTGCGGCTAATTCTGTAAATACATCAAGAAATCTGCCGATGGCCGGCTGCGAAGTTTTAGGCAGCTGCCCGCTTGCTTCCACCATGGCAAACATTTCCTGCAAGCTTTTTTCTCCGTCCACCCATTCGGAATCTCCATGTCTTACCAGCAGGGGGACCACATGGCAACGGGGATCGTCCCGCAAGGGTGTTTCTTCTGCAACAGCAATACTGTCCAAAACGATATGGATATCATTTCTCACTGCGCATCCTCCCTTAATCAAATTAACGTACATGCTCTTATTTCAGGCAGACGCCTTTACAATATGTATATATTTTATCATATTTCCAGCTCTATTTCCACTTATAGCACAATTAGCAGGCCTTTTTAGCCATTTTTGTAAAAAAATAAAGTATAATCCTGCTTTTTCCACCACTGTCTGCACTTTTGTTGAAGCTTACAGTTTTACAAACACTTGAATTCAGTATAAAAACCTTTTCAATGTTTGCAAAAATACTAATTCAATGTAAACTTGACAAAAGCGTATAGCAACCATATACTATTAACATGAACAAAATTATAAATACTAAACATCAAATTGCATATAATTCTCTACAGTTAGCACTTGCATTGGTTGATCTTGATCAAAAAACTCGTTACTACGGGACAGATGTACCTATTTTTTATTCAGAAATACATATAATAATGGCTATTGCCGAACATCCTGGAATCCATGTGGGAGGTCTGGCTGAAATTCTAGGAGTAACCAAAGGAGCTGTCTCCGAAATACTAAAAAAACTGGAAAAAAAAGATCTTATTATCAAAGAGATTGATAATCTTAATTTATCCAGATATTCATTAAATTTAACGGAGAAAGGCAAAAAAGCCCATAAAAATCATATGTATTACCATTCTGTTTTAAACAACATGGTTAAAGCAGAGTTGCAAAATGCTTCAACTCCAGAATTAGAATTTTTATCAACCTTTTTATCATCTTTAATCAAAAAGGTCAAAACCTTTAACGAAAATTTTGATGATTAAAAAATTTTGCAAAAGTGTATAGCAACCATACTCTTTTGTTTCAACTTTTTTCTATTATCTTGCAATTGAGCGGTATAGGATTTATAAATTTAAGAAAGGAAAGATCAACAACTGTTAATTATGTCAAAGTATATGGTATATATACACACTTACCTATACTTACCGAAAAAAGTATCCGTATTTATTTAAAGTTATTCTAAAAATGCCATAACGAGCATGATTCTTTATCAACAAACACAAATATAATATTTAAGGAGCAACTATGATAATGAATAAAGTAAACAATAAATCTGCAAAAGCCGCCCCCGTAATGCTGATAATCGGGATTTTATTTATCGCAGCAAATTTACGAGCACCTTTGACTTCTGTTGGGCCATTAGTCAGTTTAATACGCGATAACCTGCATATTTCAAATACCTTAGCAGGAACGATCACTTCCCTCCCATTATTTGCTTTTGCTCTATTTTCACCTCTTATACCTGGAATGGCCCGTAAGTTTGGAACCGAAGTGTGTTTTTTTGGATCAGTCATCATTCTCACACTAGGAATTTTATTACGATCCTATGCAGGTAGCTTCAGTTTGTTTTTGGGAACAGCAATCATAGGATTGGCAATTTCAGCAAGTAACGTTTTGATGCCGAGCTTAATAAAAAAAGAATTTCCAAATCAAGTCGGAGTTATGACAGGCCTTTACTCCGTTTCTATGAGTATCTTCGCAGCACTGGCTTCCGGCATAAGCATTCCTCTTGCAGTCAACTCAGGATTAGGCTGGGCCGGCGCATTAAAAATCTGGGCCGTCCTTAGCTTTATATCCATAATCATTTGGATTCCCCAGCTAAGAAAAAATTCAAAAATGGCTGTTGATAATATGGCAGCGGACACTCTTGAAGAAGTCAATAAAACAAATAACATCGACGAACCCACTATGAAGGAAGTCAGCATCTGGAAATCCTCTCTGGCATGGCAAGTCACTATTTACATGGGATTGCAGTCTATGATTTTTTATTGCATAGTTACTTGGCTCCCAAGTATTTTAATTCAGCAGGGGATGACTTCGAGCCAAGCTGGTTGGATGCTTTCAATTATGCAACTTGCTTTGATACCTACGATATTTTTCTGTTCTATCCTTGCAGGCCACACATCCAGTCAACATTCCTTAGTAATGGTTGGTTCCCTATGCATCATCATTGGTTTTTTAGGACTTCTTCTGGTTCATGGTTTCAAATCCACCATTTTATGGATAATCCTGCTAGGTATTGGCGGTGGTTTTACATTTAGCCTGTCTATGATGTTCTTCAATCTACGAACAAATAATGCCAATGAAGCTGCCAGATTATCTGGAATGGCTCAATCTATAGGCTATCTACTTGCTGCTTTTGGACCAATGTTTTTTGGTTACTTACATGATGCTACTAATAACTGGACAATGCCTCTTATCACTCTTATTGGAGTTTCAAGTGTATGCCTGCTCTCCGGATTAGGTGCATCACGTAATTTATCTGTTTAGTACATAAAATATATTAAGGACACATTTTAATTTTCTACTGAATCCAACTAATAGAACAAACTGTAGAAAATGTCTGAAAAAACTCTAAATTGTAATAAGAGAAGCAAAATATATTTATATATATTTTGCTTCTCTTATTACAATTCAAAGATATATGACAAATTCTATAATTAAAAATATCCATTTTTATTTTTAAGCAGTTTAATTTATTACCAATAATTCTAATTATTTGACAGTGCTTTTAAAGATACATTGGAAACTCCACCTGTATTTGTACTTTTTAGCAGACTTAAAAAAGGGTAAAAAAAAAAAGCCCTTACGAGAAGGGCCAAATGAGGGGCTGTTTTGATACTCCTAGTATAGCATTTTTGTATACAATATGCAATAGCAGTTTTCTGCCTTTTTCAGAAAATTTGTGCAAAGAGAATTTACCTGCATTGGACAAAGGTTTATTGATAATCTTTACCGATAAAAATCACCGCGTCATAAGACGCATCATCAGCCCGCAGAATCCTCAGAGTGTACGGGAACGGTACAGCCGACAGCCTGCTGACCACACGTCCGTTGCTGGTCGTAGATACTACCGTAGTCTGATCACGTTCAGGATCACTGCCGCCGTCGATAACCTCAAAGCCCATTGCTGCCAGTCTTGCTGCGGCATCACTGCCTGCTCCTTTGCCGCTGCAGTCAACGACCTTGACAGATACCGTATTGCGGCTGCTTTCCTTAGCAGGCGGTTTCACAGCCTTAGGCGGCTCTGTTAACTGCTGCCCGTCTTTCTCTGCCGGTCCCAGTTCTTCGCCTGACTTAGCTTTTTTAGCCTTAGCTTTCTTTTCGGCATCAGCTTTTTCTTTATTCTTCTCTTTCGTATCCTCTTTTATTTTCTTTTCTGTTTGTTCATCTGCTTTGATTTTCTCTTCTGCAGCTTTCTGTTTTTCTTTTTCCTGCGCTGTAATCAGGTTGCGTTTATACTCTGCTTCCATTTTTTCAGCACCCTGACGATAACGTTCCGTCATCTGCGCGCCCTGCATATCTACCATCTGCTCGCGCAGGTCAGTAATATCGGGAATCCAGTAGCTGATCTCATCAATATATTCAGGCGTACCTGGAACTGTAGCCATCTGCAGACCGCCCTGTTCTTTCATCATTCCGTGTAAAGCGCCGCCCATCGCCAGCATATCTGAAACGGGCAGGTCAGTTTTGACCATTTTCATAATTTCCGAAACCAGCCCCGGCATCTTAGTTAAAATCTGTGCCGAAGCAATCTTTTCGTAAACCGCCATCATAAACTTCTGCTGACGCTTAATACGGCCAATATCGCCTTCCTCATCACGATAGCGCACATACTGGATCGCTTTTTTGCCATCCAGATGCTGTTGCCCTGCCGGAAGATCGATCAGAAAATCATCCCAGTCATCATAATAATACATATCCTTTTCCACATCAATATCAATGCCGCCGATCGCATCGACCAAACTTTCAAAACCACTGAAATCGACCATTACATAATTATTGACCTGAATGCCCAAAAGCTCTTCCGTTGTCTGCTGCGTCAGCTTGTGCCCGCCGAACGCATAAGCATGGTTGATTTTATCCCAGCCATGCCCGGGGATCCGCACCCTGGTATCACGCGGAATCGACAGCAGCGAAACATTTTTACTTTTAGGGTCGAACATTACGACCAATAACGTGTCGCTGCGACCAGGATCATCGTCCTTTTCCCTGCCGTCTACGCCTAATACTACGATATTGCGTTTAGAGCCCAGCCGTTCATTGCGCGGCAGGTCATCCATAGTTTTAGCCAGCGTCCCAAACATCGGATCGCCGTTCATATAAGCATATACCAAATAACTGGCGGCAGCGATTGCCGCTACGATCAGCAAAATTAATTTTTTCAATCCTTTTCTTCCTTTCCCACACCCAATTACAAAATATTAGCCTGCAGTTCTTTATGAAACCGCTTAATAAATCCATGCAGTATCCGAGCTGTAAGCCCCCAGATAACATGCCCCTGATATTCGTAAAAATAGATATTATACCCCTTCCGCTTATACCAGTCGTGCGGATGGCGCGGCAGCAGATCAAAAGGAAAATCTGCAGTTGCGCGGTTTGCCAGTTCCATATGAGCAACGCGCGGCTCAGAAACCAATAAAAAATTCAGCGGCACCGTAAAAATCTCAGCTACCTCATCGCTGTTGCAGTCCAGCTTTACTTCGTTGGCCAGCCTGCCAACAAAAGGATGAATAATAGGTCCCATATGTGTCACCAAGTAATCCAGTTCACCGCACAATTCTATTTTGTCTTCAGTAATACCCAGCTCTTCACAGGTTTCGCGCACAGCAGTTTTGGCAAAGCTGTCATCGCCGCACTCATAGCGTCCGCCCGGAAAACATACATCGCCCGGCTGCCAGCCCAAACCGGCGGCCCGTACTTCAAAAAGAACTGCCGGACCCTGCTTGGTGTCTATCAACGGCACTAAAACGGCAGCATCCCACAAACGGTCAGCTTTATCGATCCGGGCAGGACGGCGGTTGAGTCGTTCTGTGATCTGTTTTATAAGTTCAGCTGTTTTTTCCATACAATAACCCCATTTCTCCTATATCCCTTCTGCGTCCACAGCAAATTTCCTGCCGCCTGTTGTGAATTATTCTTGAAATATAAAAGACGGACGGGTCTAAACCCATCCGTCAAAGAGTCTTGTCTTATTTTAATAAAGCGGTTCTTCGATGTTCGACTTTTCGCTTTTATCAACCAGATAAGCAACGGTAGCGTCACCAGTAACATTAACGCAGGTCCGCGGCATATCAAGGATACGGTCGATACCTGCGATCAGAGCGGAACCCTCAAGCGGCAAGCCGATCGCCGTCAATATCATCGTCAGCATGATAAAGCCTGCCCCCGGAACACCGGCAGTGCCGATCGAAGCCAGCGTACCAGTAAGAACAATAGTCAGATACTGCCCGGTCGTAAGATCGACCCCATAGATCTGCGCAATGAAGAGTGCGCAGACGCCCTGATAAACAGCAGTGCCATCCATATTGATCGTAGCGCCCAAAGGCAGTACAAAACTGGAAATGTCTTTCGAAACACCCAGCTTTTGGATGCATTGCATGCTGACAGGCAATGTGCCGCCAGAGGAACAGCTGGTAAACGAAAGCACCTGTGCTGGTAAAATTGCTTTGAAGAACTTGACCGGGCTGATCTTGCCGACGAATTTAAGCAGACCGCCATAAACGATGACCGCATGCAGGAAGCAGCCGAGATAAACAGCGATAACAACCTTCAAAAGCGGCAGCAGTACAGCCGGGCCGTTAGCTGCAACGACCGGAGTGATCAAACCGAAAACACCGATCGGCGCCACATTCATGATAAAACCGACGATTTTATAGCTGACCTCTGCCAGACCGTCAAAAACATTGTACAGAGTCTTGGCCCGATCACCGACTGCAGTGATGCCGATACCCATGAACAGACTGAAAACGATGATCTGCAGCATGTTGGCTTTAAGCATCGCTTCCATCGCATTAGTCGGGAAAATGTCAATAATTACCTGCATGATAGGCGGCGCGGCTTTAGCCGCAGCTTTAACGCCTTCACCAGGCATATTCACGCCGGCGCCCGGTTCTAAAACCGTACCTAAAAATATACCAAGTACAATCGCAAATGCCGTAGTTCCCAAATAATAAGCCATAGTTTTGCCGCCGATACGGCCGATCTTTTTGATATCCCCCAAACTGCAGACACCAATGACGAGAGACGAGAAAACCAAAGGAACGATGATCATTTTGATCATATTCATAAAGATAGTACCAAAAGGTCCGATCCATGTTTTGGCGAAATCTACACCTTCCGCACCCAGTTCCAGACCGGCAATGATACCAAGACCAAGACCGATCAGAATTTTTGTTGACAAATTCATCAAAATATCCCCCTTGCGCATAATAAAATATTAAAATTACGTCTACAATAATTAGGCAAAAATAATAAAAATCCTGCCTTCTTTCTTCATGTATACAGTATTTCTGCAAAATCGTTGCCCAAACCGCAGTTTTTTCAAAAAAAATATGCTAAAGTTTTTAGTTTTATCCAAAAACTTTAGCATATCCTGAAATTATTTATTATTTTCCAAACGATATGCACAATGGTTTGTCGCACCTGAATATTCATTCAGCTTGAAAGAACCGCGCAGTGCGGCCGCTACAAATTTTTTCGCCAGTTCCACAGCTTCGCGCACGCTCAATCCATTGGCCAGTCCCGCTGTAATCGCTGCCGAATAAGTACAGCCAGCTCCATGATTATAGCAGGGCTCGATTTTAGGAGCGCTGGCAATCGTAAATTCCCTGCCGTCATAAAGCACGTCAACAGCTTCCCTGCTGTCATTGCGGGAACCGCTTTTGATTACGACATAGCCTGCTCCCAGCTCCTTGATCCGTCCGGCAGCTTCCTTGATCTCATCCAGCGTTTCCACCTTT
>UMEJ01027649.1_pt1 | contig 10268 bp, 7 predicted proteins | sample 1964731 | NCBI WGS metagenome assembly UMEJ01 (sample SAMEA4836018, study PRJEB28245) | human gut metagenome | biome: gut microbiome; material: fecal sample | place: Denmark | collected 2008 | reverse complement strand
AGGCTGTGTCAGCGTTTTGACACAACCTCTTTTTTATGTACGTTGTACGATTCGTATATGATTCGTTATTTCTCCAGTAAGTCTTTTAGGAAAGCATCCAACTCCTCATCCAATCCCTTCAGCAGCTCTTCGTTTACCAGCAGGGTGTCATCGTCCAGCAACAAGAGTTCGGCTTATGGTTTACCTTGTCGTCATCTACCAATACGAAAGAGAAAGGCTTCATGATGGTCAGCTTGTCAAAAGCACCCCGGTTCTTGAGGTTGCAGAGCAGATTGCTCAGGATGCGTTCCATGTTTTCGTAGAAATCATCGCCTTCGTATGTCATCCATTCTTCTATGGTGGTACTGGCGAGTTCTTTGTCATCATCGTCGAATATGGAAAATTCGCCCGAACTTTGGTTGGCTTGCAGATGGATATCCGTAACGACTGTCTGCTCACAACCGCAAGCGTACTTGCCGATTGCCTGTTTGATAGTTTCTTCGAGAAGAGATAATGCCGGTTGACTGAGTTTCATAATTGCTTTTCTTTACTTAATGGATGTTCAAAGGTATAAAAAAAACAATTACATTTACAGTATTTGACTAAAAATCATTATTAAATCGCTGCATTTGCATATTTAGGCGCGATAAGCCTTCTTTCCGTTCCTTTAATTCGGTGGCGTAAAGTGTTGTAAGGACGTAGTAGGGGATATCTGCTTTGCCAAGGTGAGTCAAATCTTTTTTATCCACGCCGTCTACGATACGTGCTTCGGCTTGCGCTTTCAACGCCCAGTCGAGAGCGGCGGCAATACTGTCCTGCATTTCATAGCCGACAGCAAGGTTATAGGCTGCCTGCATCTTTTTCTTTCCTTTTTGGGTGGCGTAGGTTTGCTTCCATAGCCCGATGGCTGTGTTCCATTGCTTGTCCCGGGCATATACGGCGGCATCGCGCATGTTTACGGAACCGCCGCAGAACAGATAGCGGTTGGCGGTTTTCCAATATGGCAGCAGTTTTTTTACCGGTATGGTTCCGGCAAAATCAGAAGCTTGTTTTATCAGTTCTTCTTCACTGATGAGGTTGCCTTGTACAAAGGGACCGTTTCCGGTTTCTTCCCAAAAAATGCTGTCGTTAGCGTTGATTGTAGCCATAGGGGTACTGCGGTTGGGCAGGTAAATCCTGACAGTAGGATATATCCGGGCATCTACTGTGCCGTAATAAATGCCCCAGTCGCGCATGTACTTTATTTTGCGGACAGAGCGTATCTGTACGTTTTCCAATGCGATGAGGAAATCTACGTCCAAGTCATGCACCAACCGGTTTGTTTCTTCTTGTGACAGCACTCCTTCGCGGGGAGTGACATCGTGGGCACGTAAGGCCGAATCGCAGATAACCACTTCGTTGAAGTAGTTCTCGTGGGCAAGGGCTTCGGCAAGGGATTCCGTGGCAATAGCGGCATTGCCGTTGTAATAATCTGTTTTGCTGGCTATCTCAAAATCGTCTTTTTTCTTCTCTTTGGCAAGAATAGGCTTGTTGTCCGGAACTTCAGGCATGTTATTGACAATGGCTACCCGTTTCAAACTCGGTGGGAAACTTACATCCGCCGGTAACATATAATCTATGGCAAGCGGTTCGACGGTTTGGCAACCCGCCAAAAACATCAAACAGGACAGTAACAGGTAATAAGAGTATTTAGTCATAGTCTTTTATTCTTAGTTCTGAAAAACAAAAGTAATCTTTTACTTGAATAAATAAAAGCCTCGAACAGTTTTTAACCGTTCGAGGCTCTTATTATAGTGATTAGCGATTAGTGGTTAGTGATTAAGATTGGTACTCAATGAACCCTTAATCGCTAATCTCTAACCACTAATCGTTATTTTACGCGTTCTTTCCGTGACAGTTCTTGTACTTCTTACCGCTTCCGCAAGGACAAGGGTCGTTACGTCCCACTGTCTTTTCTACGCGGATAGGTTCGCGTTTCTGCTGTTCGCGCGTATCCTGCTTGGCGGCGGCTTGCTGGTTCGGGTCGGTCAGGTCTTGCTTTTGCTCGCGATACTTGCTTAAATCCTGACGTTGTTCGGGAGCTGCCTGACGAACTTCCTGCGGTTCCTGTACCGGGATTTGTCCGCGCATCAGGATGGAAACTGTCTGATTGTTTATCTTGTCTACCATTGTATCGAACAGGTTTACAGACTCCAGCTTGTAAATTAACAGCGGGTCTTTCTGTTCGTAGCTGGCATTCTGTACGGAGTGTTTCAAGTCATCCAGTTCGCGCAGGTTCTCTTTCCATGCTTCATCGATGACATGCAGCAGGATAGACTTCTCAAACGCTTTCACTACTTCCTTGCATTCGCTTTCATAAGCGGCTTTCAGGTTGCAGGAGATGTTATACATGCGCTTGCCGTCTGTAATGGGAATCAGGATGTTTTCGTACATGTGTCCTTGATTCTCGTATACCTGCTTGATAACCGGATAAGCGATTTGTGCCATACGTTCGGTTTTGCGTTTGAAAAGTTCCATGGCAGCATCGAAAGCCTTATCGGCAAGTTTCTCCTTTTTCTCGTTGCGGAACTCCTCTTCCGTGAACGGAGTTTCCATGGCAAGTGTTTGGAGAAGATCCATCTTGCAGTCTTCATAGGTAGGAGCTTCGATCGCATTGACACAACGGTCCCAAATCATGTTCACAATGTCCATACCGATACGTTCGCCCATCAAAGCGTGGCGGCGTTTGGTGTAGACTACGGTGCGCTGTTTGTTCATCACATCGTCGTACTCCAGCAGGCGTTTACGGATACCGAAGTTGTTTTCTTCCACTTTCTTCTGTGCACGTTCGATAGACTTGGAAATCATGCTGTGCTCAATCATTTCGCCTTCCTTGAAACCGAGCTTGTCCATAACGCCGGCAATACGGTCGGAAGAGAACAGACGCATCAGGTCGTCTTCCAAAGAGACGAAGAATACGGATGAACCGGGGTCACCCTGACGTCCGGCACGACCACGCAACTGGCGGTCTACACGGCGCGATTCGTGACGCTCCGTACCGATAATGGCAAGACCGCCCGCAGCTTTTACTTCCGGGCTCAGCTTGATGTCCGTACCACGACCCGCCATATTAGTGGCAATGGTTACGGCGCAACTCAAACCGGCTTTGGCTACGATGTCGGCTTCCTTCTGGTGCAGCTTCGCATTCAGTACGCTGTGCTCGATATGGCGCATAGTCAACATCTTGCTCAGCATTTCGGAGATTTCAACGGAAGTAGTACCCACCAGGACAGGACGTCCGGCTGCCACCATTTTCTCAATCTCTTCGATAACGGCTTTATATTTTTCGCGTTTGGTCTTGTAAACGCGGTCGTTCATATCGTTGCGGGCAATGGGGCGGTTGGTCGGGATAACGACTACATCCAGTTTGTAGATGTCCCAAAGTTCGCCTGCTTCTGTTTCGGCAGTACCGGTCATACCGGATAGCTTGTGATACATACGGAAGTAATTTTGCAGCGTAATCGTTGCAAAGGTCTGTGTGGCGGCTTCCACTTTCACGCCTTCTTTGGCTTCGATGGCCTGATGCAAGCCGTCGGAGTAGCGGCGGCCTTCCATGATACGTCCGGTCTGTTCGTCCACAATCTTCACCTGACCGTCGATAACCACGTATTCGTCGTCTTTCTCGAACATGGTGTAAGCTTTCAACAGTTGGTTGATGGTATGTACACGCTCGCTCTTGATGGCGAAGTTGGTCATAAGGGCGTCTTTCTTGGCAAGGCGTTCCTCATCCGTCAGGTCTTTTTCATTTTCCAGTTCGGAGAGCTGGGCGGTGATGTCGGGAAGTACGAAGAACGTAGGGTCGGCGGAGTTACCGCTAATTAAGTCTACACCCTTGTCGGTGAGGTCTACGCTGTTCAACTTTTCATCGATTACGAAATACAGCGGGTCAGTAACCTCGTGCATACGCTTGTTGTTCTGCTCCATGTAGATTTCCTCGGTTTTGAGCATACCGGCTTTGATACCCTGCTCGCTGAGGAACTTAATCAATGCCTTGTTCTTCGGCAAGCACTTGTGGCTGCGGTACAGGGCAAGGAATCCTTCTTCCTGTTCTTTCTTGTCGTTTGAAGCTATCAGGCGCTTGGCGTCGGCAAGGTATTGCGTGGCAAGTTTCTTCTGTGCTTCTACCAGGCGTTCTACCTGCGGACGGAGTTGCTCAAAGAGCTGGTCGTCGCCTTTGGGTACCGGACCGGAGATAATCAGCGGAGTACGGGCGTCGTCAATCAATACGGAGTCCACCTCATCGACGATGGCGTAATTGTGCTGGCGTTGTACCAGGTCTTTCGGGCTGATAGCCATGTTATCGCGCAGATAGTCGAAACCGAATTCGTTGTTCGTACCGAAAGTGATATCTGCGAGATAAGCCTGGCGGCGTGCGTCGGAGTTGGGCTGGTGCTTGTCGATGCAATCCACGCTCAAACCGTGGAACATATAAAGAGGACCCATCCATTCGGAGTCACGCTTTGCCAGATAGTCGTTCACGGTTACCACGTGTACGCCGTTTCCGGTCAGTGCATTGAGGAATACGGGCAGAGTAGCCACCAAAGTCTTACCTTCACCGGTTGCCATTTCCGCAATCTTGCCTTTGTGCAGTACCACACCGCCGAACAACTGTACGTCGTAGTGTACCATGTTCCATACCGTATCATTGCCGCCGGCTACCCAGTGGTTCTGGTAGATGGCCTTATCGCCTTCAATACGTACGAAATCTTTGGTAGCAGCCAGATGGCGGTCGAACTCCGTAGCGGTTACCGTGATTTCTTCATTTTCGGAGAAACGCTTGGCGGTTTCCTTTACGATGGAAAAAGCGGCGGGCAGCACCTCGTCCAATGCTTTTTCGTAAATATCCAGTATCTCTTTTTCCAGTTTGTCTATTTGAGCAAAGAGTTCTTCGCGTTCTTCCAGTTCCGTGTTTTCAACGCTTGCTTTCAGTTCTTCCACTTTGGAGCGTTGTTCCGCTGCCGAGTTACGGATGTATGCCTTCAGTTCTTCGGTTTTGGCACGCAGGGCATCATTGTCCAATGCGGCTATTTCCGGATAAGCGGCTTTTACTTTGTCTACCCACGGCTTTATTTCCTTCATGTCACGGGTAGCCTTATTTCCGAAAATCGAGCTTAAAAATTCATTAAATCCCATTATGTATTTGTTTTTATTATTATTTACTAAAGTTTATATGGCGTGCAAAGTTACTGATTTTGCAATAGATAATGTAAAGTTGCACTGATTATTTTAAGGACTTGCCACGGAGAATGCGGAGTTTGTTCCTTAATTGAGCGGTGCGGCTGTGCACGCATTGGGGGCGCGGATGCGCATCGCACTCGATAGGGTGGGAGCAACGCGGTCTATGGCAACCGGCATGCGGATAATTTCCGGCTTTATTCCTTTGCCAAGAAGAATGAGGGGAGTGGCTATGGTGGCAGCGCGTACTACGCGGTTGTCATTGCTGTTTTCCTGCATAACGGTCCAGCCCGGCAAGACTTCGATAATCAAGTCGCCGGAGCGGTGGCGGTGGAACCCGTTGCGTATGTGCTCCATCTGCGGAGCCCAGGAACCCAGCAGTAGTTGGTAGGCGGAATATACTTTGTTAACTCCGCTGAACTGCACCAGAAATTCTGCCGACTTTTGTTGTATTTCGGCAAGATTCAACTGCTTCTCCTCTATTAATTTATGATTGAGATATATCTGTTGATTATAAAAGCCTTCTACATATTGTCCTTCACCGTAAGTAGCCATCAGATACATGTTCAGCAAAGTGGCGCAACGGTTCAGATGGAATTCTCCTCCGGGAATACGGTAGATGCCTATGTCTGCTCCGTCCGGGTCGGCATATCCTGTGGACGCGATGCATAACAGTACGTTTTGCAGGCCTACTTTGCTTTCCAGCATATCCAGCAAGCGGGCGATGCTTTGGTCTAAGCGGGCGTAGGTGTCTTGCATTTCCATGGCACACTCTTGCGTGCTGCGGTGATTGTAGTTGCCTGCATAATAAGTGATTGCAAGCAAATCAGTGATGTCGTCCTTGCCGATATTGCTTTTATCCAGCAAATCCTCTGTCACACGGTTCACTTCATCGTTGATGAGCGGGCTGGTTATCAACCGGCGGTACTTGTTGTCCTTTTCTATTTCAAATCTATACTTGAAAGGGATGGTGCGCCATTCGGGCAGGAATGTATAGCTTGTGATGGGGTGAAGAGGATTCCACTCCATCTCCTTGATGCGGAAGTCGGGTGATTGCCCGTCGTTGTATTGGCTCAGCCACCAGGGATACTCGCCGTAATAGGTTGTGCCGCACCATTTGCCGGTTTGGTGATTCAGCCAGAATGCGCCGTTACCGCTATGTCCGGCCGAAAGGACGGCAGCATCGCGAAAGGGGGCAATGGCATATACCAGTGCGGCGTTTTTAGTGGCTATTTTAAGTTCGTCGGCAAAAGTGGAAGTCAACAGTTGGGTAGGGGCGGTGTTCTGGTCGGTATAGTTACCCATGAAAGCGGAGTCGTCTACACAATTCTTCGGACGCAGGGTTTTGGGGTCAAACCAACGTTCGGCTATGATGCCGTTCATGGACGGTGTGGTACCCGTGTAGAGAGCGGCAATGGCAGAAGCGCGGTCGGCGACATTGAAAGAATAGTCAGCCTGGCGGAATACTTTCCCTTCCCTTAACAGCCGTTTAAACCCCTTTTCTCCATACAATGACGAGAATGCTTCCATGTAGTCTGTACGCAGTTGGTCTATTGTCAACGTCACCACCAGTTTCGGAGATGGCGGCAGTGGCTGGGCTTGCAGGCTGCCGAATGTTAGTGCGAGTATGGAAGTTATCAGTCCTTTCTTCATTATTTCTTATCGTATGTGAGAATTAGGTTGCTTGCAGAACGTATCAGCAAACAAAGTGCCAAAGGTAACACTGCTAACGGAAATCTTTGCGGTATTACGAGCCAAAGCAATATAAAAAGTGTTAAAACAATAAAGTTCGCCAGCATATAACGGCTTCTTTTCCTTTTTCGCACTCTGTTCAGCATACAAGGCAGGCAGAAAAGATGAAGCGGATGGAACACAAACAGCAGATAATTGGGACTGACGGCAGGATGTTGGGAGAACAAGGCAAGGAACGCCAATATACATCCCGCCGTTCCGGCGGCAAAGAATAGCGCGAAATCGATTCCCCAAAGCGTTTTCTTCCGGCGTATGCCGTAGATGGTGGCGGCTGCGGTCAGTATAAGAAGGAGCAGGGCGGTCTGCATAGGGGTGAAGCCATCGGAAGACTGTTCCGCTTCTTCGTTGCCGGTTACTATTATTTTCTCTTCATTCAGTACCAAAGGGCGTGTTTCTCCTTCTTTGTTTACAATGCGGGCTTGGTTGAAGTACTCTTGTACATAGAAAGGTACAAACATCATCAGTCTGCGGTTGATGGTTCTGTCGGCTTGGCTGCCCATACATAAGTTCATGCCGAAACGCGACCAGGGATGCCCCTTGCTGTATTTGTGCAGCAGGTCTCGGAAAGAAATGCCGGAATCTGTGTCTGTCATGTCATCTGCGTATTGCAGCGTGCCGTCAATGGATTTTTCTATTAAATCGCGCGGACGTGTGGCACAGTTGTCGTAAAAGAAGTTATAACGATATATCCGGTTTTCGGGGCGGTAATTCTCTTCAAGTAACATAACCAACTTTTCTTTCTCTTGTACAGTGAGATTCAGTTCTTGCTGCCAGACATCGCGTTCCAGGTAATAATATTCTGCGGCAAAGCGTTCATAATCGGTTACTCCCAATTGGTAGTCCGTTTCACCCAAGGCAAAACGAAGGATGAAGTTGGGAGCATTGAAGTTGAATATGCCGTAATTGAATACTGCGTCAATGCCGCGGGTATAGTTTTCGTACCGTATGGCCGTATGTCCGAAAAGGGAATATATTTCTTCTCCCGAGGCACATGTCAACAGACTGATACGTATAGAGTCCGGAATAACTCTTTTTGGTTCTTGTGCCTGCATAGTGACGACGGACAGGCTGAAGAAAAGAAAAATAAGTGAACGGAAAACCGATGGAGATAACTTCATTTGTCTTTTTTATTATCATTGATTTAATCAAGAGTGTATCTTGTAATTCGTTACAAAGATAGACTTTAAATCTTAAAACAGCAATTGTCATAGGAGAACCTTTTTCTTTTATGCATATAGAACAAAGGAAAAAAGTGCTATCTTTGCGCCGCTTTAAATATATGCAGAATGAATCTTATTATCGATATAGGTAATACCGTTGCAAAGATAGCGGTGTTTAAAGATAAGGATATTGTAGAAATACTCTATGATTCTAATCAAACGCTTGAATGTCTGTCGGATATATGTGCGAAATATGCTGTCGAGAAGGCAATCGTGGCTACCGTTATCGATTTGAATGAACGGGTGTCGGCACAACTGAAAAGTTTACCCGTTTCATTGTTGTGGCTAAATGAAAAAACATTGCTTCCGGTGGAGAATCTTTACGAAACGCCCGAAACCTTGGGATATGACCGGATGGCGGCTGTGGTGGGCGCATACGAACAGTTTCCCGGCAAGGATATTCTGGTTATAGATGCAGGGACTTGCATTACTTATGAATTTATAGATGCCGCCGGACGTTATCATGGTGGAAATATTTCGCCGGGCGTGCAGATGCGCTTTAGGGCGCTCCATGAGTTCACAGGAAGGCTTCCGCTGGTGCTTCGGGAGGGACGTCGCCTGCCGTTGGGCAGCGATACCGATACGGCAATGCGCGAAGGAGTGCTGAAAGGTATGGAATATGAAATTTCGGGTTACATAACGGCGATGAAACATAAATATCCTGAACTTTTGGTTTTTTTAACGGGCGGCGATGATTTTTCTTTTGATACAAACTTAAAAAGTATCATCTTTGCAGATAGATTTTTAGTGTTGAAAGGATTAAATAGAATTTTAAACTATAATAATGATAGGATATAGACAAACACTCTTGGTGTTCTTGCTTATGATGTTGTCCGGAGCGGCAATCGCTCAAAATAATACGAATTCTCCCTATACACGATACGGATACGGACAATTGGCGGACCAGGGTTCAGGTAATAGCAAAGCCATGGGTGGTATTGCATACGGATTACGGGATAAATATCAGGTGAATTTCGCTAATCCGGCATCCTATACGGCGATCGATTCGCTTACTTTTATTTTTGATGGCGGTATTTCCCTGCAAAATACGAACTTCAGTAACGGTACGATAAAGCAAAATGCCAAAAACTCCAGTTTTGACTATATTACAATGCAATTTCGTTTGGGAAAATGGGCTGCTATGAGTTTGGGATTGTTGCCTTACTCGAATGTAGGGTATAGTATGGCGGAATACAGGGAAGATACGGATTATCCTTCCCAATCCAGCGCGTTGCAATATTATGGAGATGGCGGATTGCATCAGCTATATTTAGGAGCAGGGTTTAAAGTCTTGAAAAATCTTTCTGTCGGTGCTAACATCTCATATTTTTGGGGAGATATAACGCACACAAGAGCCATAACATTTCCGGGAAACTCGTCTACTTTGCCACTGACTACGATAACAGGTACATCTATACAAAGCTATAAGTTGGATATCGGAGCACAGTATACGCAGGTATTCGGAAAGAAACATGAAGCTACATTAGGTGTAGTATTCTCGTCGGGACATGATTTGAACAACGACTCATATGTAGAGGATAGATTGGGAAATGAGAAAACGGGAACTACTGTGAATAACAGAGATACGGTTGCCGCTTTCGGTAGTCCGATGAGTTTGGGTGTTGGTTTCAGCTATGTGTATGACAAGCGTTTGACGGTAGGGGCTGACTTTACTTTTCAAAAATGGAGTTCAGTTACTTATATGAATGAGAAAAATGCTTTCTGTAACCGTACCAAGATTGCTGTAGGCGCTGAATTTCTTCCAAACCCTATGGGAAGGAGCTACTTGGCACATGTAAAATATCGTTTGGGAGCTTACTATTCCCAACCTTATTATAAAATAAACGGTATGCGTGCCGCTGACGAATATGGGGTAACTGCCGGTTTCGGACTTCCCATTCCGCGTACGCGTTCTGTGTTAAGCCTTTCGGCCCAGTATGTAAGAACCGAAGGCAAGACAGCCGCATTCCTGAATGAAAATACGTTGCGTATCTGTGTTGGAGTAACTTTCAATGAACGCTGGTTCTTCAAGCGGAAAGTTGATTAATGCTGAATGGTGAAAATAGACAATATAACAACTAAAATTTAAATACAATGAAAATT
>UMEJ01035563.1_pt1 | contig 10269 bp, 11 predicted proteins | sample 1964731 | NCBI WGS metagenome assembly UMEJ01 (sample SAMEA4836018, study PRJEB28245) | human gut metagenome | biome: gut microbiome; material: fecal sample | place: Denmark | collected 2008 | reverse complement strand
AATGGCAGGAGAGGATGCACGCTGCGGCGGCGTATCTCCCGATTCGGGAGCTTTCTCGCACTGCCAACGGGGAATTGCCCGGTAAGGAGAAAATCGCCTTTGAACAATTTGTGCAGGGGGTTTATTTCCGAAGGATTTTGCAGGCGGCAAATCTGCGTTTGCAGGATATGACAGAGGGCAGATATCTTTTGCTGCACGCAGAGAAGGCGATGAATAAACGCTCGCAGGCGGGCTTGGAGCTGGAGGTGTTGGACCATTATACGGGTAAAAGCCGCTCGGTGCGTTCACTTTCGGGTGGGGAAGCGTTTAAGGCTTCGCTTTCCTTGGCATTGGGGCTTTCCGATGTGATTCAGGCGCACGCAGGCGGTGTCCGTGTGGATGCGATGTTCATTGATGAGGGCTTCGGCTCTCTGGATGAGCAGTCAAGGGAGCAGGCGGTGCAGGTGCTGCAAAGGCTTTCTTATGGGAATCGTCTGGTGGGAATTATTTCCCATGTTTCCGAACTGAAGGAAAGCATTGATAAGAAGATTATCGTGAAAAAGGGCAGTGCCGGCAGCAGCATTGCATGGCAGGAATAAAAAAAGAAATAAAAAAATAAGGAAATAAAAAAAGACCTCTTTCCTCAAAGCGTATAAAAACGCCAAAGGGAAAGAGGTTTTATTATTATCAGAAAAAATTATTCATCCCAGTTATGGTAGGTGTTCTGAACATCATCGTCATCGTCGAGCATTTCCAGAAGCTTATTCATCTTCTTGATATCCAGAAAACCTTGATAAATCAATGGTTTCAGAGATTTTTCACATCAATTTTTTCTTCCTCGGTTATGACATTCAACAGCAAATACATTGAACATATATCATCACTGAAATTGTACAAAAATCATCACTGAATGTCAAGAAAAGACTATATTTTTTATTTTTTATTGCATTTTTATATAGTAAAATACATAGGGTATAAGAGAAACAGGTAGAGATGTTTATTCACTCATAATTTATTGAAACAAAAAAATACCTTAATTCAAGGTATTTTTTATCCTCCCCATCACCTTTTAGGTTTCCAAGTATAACCGCAATTAGAACATCTATTTACAGTTTTACTTGCACCAATAAATCCCCACAGATAGTTTACTCCCCTTGCCCCTGTGGAGATTGCCGTAGAGCCGCATTTGGGACAACGTGGTTGGTTGGATTGGGATTTTTGAAGACTGATTTGTTGTTCAATTTGATTGATTTTCAGTTGATATTCAATAATGTCATTTTCTTGCAAGTCAACCATAGATTGCAGAAATTTTTTATCTCTTGATACTTGTTTTAACATATCTATTTCGTATAAAGGTATATTGATTTTGTTATGAAAAATTATGCAGTTATCAGATATACATTTTTCACATTTGTCAAAGTACATGTCTGTTAACCTACCAATGTGCTTACAGTCAATGCAATAGTAAAATCCAGTATTTCTATTTTCTGACATAATATCTCCCCCGTTTGTGTAAAAATATTCCAAGTATTTCTATTTAAGTATATCATTCAATATAAGCGTTGTAAACAGTGATAAAAATGGGAAATTAAGCATCCCTTTATTTGATATGCTTCGCACTACGGGTGGAGGAAGTCCTGCCGTTGGACAAGGGACTGAAAGATTTATTCAAGCTATTCGCTCTGCAAGCGAAAAAGACTTAATGGGCAAATTGAATATCGGAAAATTGGCAAAAGGCATTGGTGAAGTAGATGCCAGAGCCGTAGAAGCAGCAAAGCATATGCAACAAACATCTGGCAGCATAGAAGATTTTAACAGGACGGTTGGTGCAGCAGGTACTGCCAGTCAGGAATTCGGTGAAGCCGTAAAAAGTGCAGTTATCAACATGGGTGCTATGCTTTTAGTCATGGTAGCTATCAAAGGTGCTATGTGGATATTCGACAAGCTGAATGTCACTACAGAAGAACAGCAGGAAATTGTTGATGACCTGACAGAAAAGGTTAAAGGACTGAAGGATGAGTATAACGAACTATATGGCAGAAATGACCTGACAGAAGCAGAAAAACAGAAGCTAGATTACCTGCAACGTCAGCTTACTGTTAATGAACAGATTCTAAAGCAGGAACAGAAAAAGCTGGGAACAGTAATATTTCTAATTGGACAATTTGTCCCTTTTGAATTTTCAAAGTTAGCATAAATTTGCATGTACAATAAAAAATACTTGACGAATACAAGAGAAGCACTTATACTACAGCTGTGGCTAATGGACAAGTGTGTTTTTATAGATGCTTAGCGAAGCTATCACTTGAGCTTGTCTTGGGTGCTTCAATTTTTTGAAAGATATATTTCAACGTGTCACTTTCATGTGCTTTTCTAATAGGGGACAATGCCTTTCATGGTAAATGATTTTCACATCAACCCTTGCGGACGTTGAAAGAAACTTTCCGCTTTGTGTTTCGTCAAGGGTGTCATACAGTTTTAATTACAGATACCTTCTTGTATAACAAGTGTATCTATTGTTGCACGAAGCAGTAAGCTGTCTGTGAATTGCCGTAGATATATGGTGGTGTACGAAGCAGTAATTTGTCTGTGGATTCCATTCATCAGAGGTTGCCAACCTTGACAATTAAAGAATGATATCCCTGCTATAGCATATTGATATTCATAACGATTTCGTATATAATCACATATAGAATCGTTATTTTTTGATTGCGGAGGTGATTATCATAACACTACAACAAAAAGTTAAGGTTGCCTGTGCTATGGCTGGAATTAGTTTGACAGAATTAGCAGCCAGAATGGGAACTTCACAACCAAATCTTTCTAAAAGGCTACGGGTAGGCAGATTTACAAAGGAAGAACTAGAAGAAATGGCAACATATTTAGGATGTGAATACATTTCATTTTTTCAATTTAAAGACGGAACGAAGATTTAATAATTCATACTGAACGCGAAATGCACAAGAATTTTTCTTGTGTTTTTTATTACTCATGGAAATAACTAAAAAGTTATAATAAATTCGATTATAGTATTGATATAACCAAATAGTTATGATATAATGCTTTTGAAATTCATAATCAAAAAGTTATATATTATATCTTAAATGTATAAGGAGTGTTGGAAGTATGGCAGGAATTAAAAAAGCATTAGAAGTACCAGAGATGCCAGTAGGCAGATTGAAGCAGGAGTTAAAGATTGGTGCAGCCGTTACCGTATCAAAATACTCTCTTCTGAAAGATTATACATATATTCAGCGTGAGAAACGCAGCGGAACGGTAGCGGCACTGTCAAGATATATTGTTGTATTAGACTTTGGATGCTATCAAGAGTGTTTCCGCTACACGCAGTTTTTTGAATGTGGCGGCGGCAGATTAAGACTGCAATAAAAGGAAAGGGAGAGTGCAGAACATGAAAACAAATGGATTTTTTCACAGCAACGATACTACAACAGGTATAACCAGAGTAATAGACGAACTTGGAAGGCTTGTTATCCCAGCTGAGGTTCGGAAAGAGTTAGGAATGTTTCCTAAGGAAGTTTGTAAAATAATTCCGTATGAAAACGGTATTTTTGTGCAAGTTTTTCATTCTGGTTTAAAACTTGAGTTAAAAAAACTAATTGATAAATATGATATGAATTTCTCTGACCCAACTATTATTGAAAGATTAAAGGGAATTTATGAAGAAATGACAGTTTAAAAAATATTTTGTTCCTTAGACAGCATTATTACTAGGGAAATAATAGGGTATATGCCCCAGATTTAAGCGTTATATTTTTGGTTGACTTATTTATCGACTTGAAAATAAAAACGGCTTACAGGCTTATATACCCTATTTTTTTATAAGGGATAATGACAAATAAAAAAATCTTTTTTAAAGATGTGTCGATTTTCATTTTTACTAAAAACGCAAATCAAACAGAGAATAACATAGTGTAACCATTTTTAAAGAATGGTAAGGGCGTTTGTAGGTTGTTGTTTCGACCTACCCCAGTTTGGTGGTGGTCGAAGGTGTCAGTTTTCATATTTACAATAAAAACAAAATTTCATTGGAAAAGTGACCCCAACAAAGCCCGTAAAATAGGGATTTATTTAATGTGTATTTTTAAGAAAGGATGATTTTACATGAATGAAAGAACTAAAAGTTTCTACAAGAAAAAATTTGATGATTTAAGGCAGTATACCTATAATTTCATACCACAGGAAGATGAAATTTTTAAACAATGTGATGGTATAACAGAACCTCCTTACTGGTTTATTAGCAACTACGGCAGATTGTTTTCTGTCTATTACAAGAATGAACCATTGAAGCAGATTAGAGTGAACTATACAAAGAGTGGTACAGAGAGAAAGCAGCATGACTGGTCTTATGTGACGCAGTACAACGGAAAGCTGAGAGAGCCACGTTTACATAGACTGGTTGCAAAATATTTTCTTAAAAACGAGTTTGACGGATACGCAGAAGTTGCAGGCGAATCTTTAGAGGTACATCACATTTTACCAGAAAGCACATTTGCAGAAGATGAACCATTCAAGGCAAACAGAAGTGAAAATTTGCAGATTCTCCCGAAGTCTGTACATAGGGATGTGTCGCACATTGGCAGCCTTGAGAAAAAGATTGCTGCACATGATAGCTTACCATTGTATTTTGTCGGTGATAAGTTTATACAGGCTTTGCAGAAATATATTGAAGATGGACATTTAGCATATATTGTGCAGCAAGACGATAAAAAAGTTACTGCAAGACCATTGAAGAAAGAACCAGCAGAAGAATAATAAAAAACAGTCATTGTGGGGTGTGTTATCATCCACAGTGCTATTAAAAAACATAGGAGTGATTGAATGAAAAGTAAAGTAATATTTAAAAGTTTTTGTTTTGAGATAACACGAAAATGCAATATGAAATGTCTACATTGTATGCGTGGAGAAGCACAAGATTTGACAATCAGCAAGCAAGTGATAGATGAATGTTTAGATAACATAGCAGGTATGTATGATTTTATTCTCACAGGTGGAGAACCGTTTCTTGAGCCAGATATGATTGAATACCTCTTTGATGAAATCATTCGTAGAGAGATAACGGTATATGGCTTTTCGTGCGTGACAAATGGCAGTGTACGCAGTGAAAAGGTGGCTAAAGCATGGAATAGACTTGCTGACTATATCGCAGCAAGATATAAGCTGACAGAAGATGCAGAGGGTGATAGAAAATACCTTCGTTCTATCGGTCGAATTACTGTATCATACGATAAATATCACCAACTGGAATATGACGCATTGGAAACGGTAAAATGGTACAGGCAATATCTGAATAATCATTGTATTGCACTTAGAGAAAACTTAGAAGAAAATGAAACAATTCATGCACTAGGTAGAGTTTTGGAGAATGACGATATAATGCGAAGCGGTAAGATTGATTATGTTGTTTGTCCTCATAGAATTTCATTGTTGAAAGATACAAATATGGTAGAGACAGGGGTACAAGTCGGGTGTAATGGTATTATAACGTGTGCGAAAGATTCATCATTTGAGCAGCAAGACAAGAAAAATTTCGGAAATATTCTAACAGAACCATTATTTGATATTATGCAACGTGGTATGCGTACAGAGCCTTTTACAGAAGAAGAAGCAGTAGTATATGACAGAGTTTATACAGAGATGCGTACAGGAAAAATTGACTTAAAACAGGGAAACGAACTATTGACATACTTTGATTCGGTATACACAGCTAGAAAAGTGTGTCAAAAAATATACCCTTGGATGACCTTTGAAGAAATGGTAGAAGCGGTCTATGATGATATGAATATTCAACTGAGGAAAACAGAAGATAGTCCTTATATATTCACGTTATATCCTCTTGAAGAATATAAGGTTACGAGGGAAGAAAGTATAAAAAGGACACAGACAACAAAGATTCAGACATTGCTTACAGACCCACTATCATACTTTTCTAATTTATCGAGTTTAGAGGCAAGTGTAGAAGAAACACCATTGAAGATTTGGGACGGGTTTAAAAGGTGTGAATGATTGTTAAAAGGCTTAAAAGGTTTACCCCTAAAGTGATAACCTCTAAGCTGAACGTGAAGTATGTAAAATATCGTGTTTTCATGCTGTATTCTCGACAACGTATCCGATACGCCATTGTTTCAAACAATCTGCAAAGAAGCCTTATGTTATGGGGTTTGTTGTAGGTAAGCACTTAATTCATACTATACAAATATGAATTGATTCAAGTCAACAAATGCCGTATTTAAGCAATTTGTGCGATACGGCATTGTTATATTTCAAATCGAAACGGAGGTAACAAAAAATGAACAATGCTTATGTATGCCGTAAACTTTACTTAAATATTTTCTTGCAAAGCAAAGGATTCAAGCCGTTTGCACAGAGAATGGATAAATTTGATGCAAAAAAAATGGTTTGGATTTATAATAATAACACAGATTTGCAAGCGGCTGTCACTGAATACTATAATTAGAGATAAAATCGGAGGAACATACTTTGGAAAAATACTTACAAGACGTTATAAATATTGACGATTTAAAGACAGGAAAAATAAATATTATCGAAGCACCATGCGGCAGCGGCAAGACAACCTTTGCTATTCGTAAGCTACAAGAACACTTTAGAAGATGCACGACGCTTTACTTAACTGACACAGTGAATAACAGAGAGAGTTTACGAAACAGCTTCAAAGAAGGGAAACAATACGAACATGACGAACAACCAGAAACAATGAGTTACGCTTTATTTGGAAAGTGTTGTGCTGAAAATCAAGATGCATTCGACATGGTAGATATTTTTCTCTGTGATGAACTATCGAATTGCGTGAATTTTTCTAAGATACGGCAGGAAGTTGATGAAGTCAATTTGCATGATGAAGCACTAAAATATCTACACGATAGATATTTAAACGAACACACCTACATTATAGCTATAGACGCTACACCACAGAAAATTTTTGACTATTATAGCCATTATCCTAATTGTTTTCATCTTGTGCCGTTGCATGGCGAACCAATATCTTATCAGCAAGGCGAAACGATAAAATATACCCACATCAACACGATACTCACGCAGTTAGACCCAGCGCAGCGTGGTTTAATCTATACGCCAAGAATAAAAAAAATGAAGGAGATTATCACTTTTTTGAATGGTAGAGGAATTACTTGCAACGGTATCTGGAGTAAAAAGAACGAAGCGGAACCAATGACCCAAGAGCAGTTAGGATTGCGAAACTATGTTTTGACGAAACAGCAGATACCAGATGATTTAAACGTGCTTGTGATAAACAAGAGTTCAGAGAGAGGTATTAACATTCATTCCCAAGTTGATTATGTGATTGTTGACGATATAGAAAAGGATGTACAAGTGCAGGCTAGAGGGAGAATAAGAAGTGATATTCGCACACTATATCTAAAATCGTATGAAGCGGAAAACGAAATTTGTTTACCACACGAATACTGCGGAGAAAAATTATATAGAGAACAGAAGGAAGAACTTTGCAAATTATTTAATATTGTTGAAAACGGTAGACGTTGCGGTTGGAAAACAATAGAATGTATGCTTGAAGAAAACGGATACACTATTGTTGATGGGAGAGAACCAAAAGGCGGGAAAAGGTATAGTATCATTATGTGATGTGTTTTTTAGGGGTACCAAACTTGTTGTTTTGGATATAGGAAAACAACAAAAATGGTACCCTTTTCAAAAAGTAATTTTTATTGTTATCCTGTTATCTTGAATGAGCGCAGCACAATCATAAAGAGTAGTATTAAATCTAACCTTGTCTTAAAAAGTATTAAAAGTTATTGACAATTCATGAAAAATGGTATATATTTTAAGTATCAATTCTAACGAACGTCAAATTTAATATGAAAGGCGGTTGCACTATGAATAAGATTTATGGTTATTGTAGAATCTCTACGAAGAAGCAGAGCATAGAACGACAGACAAGAAATATTAAAAAAGCATACCCTGATGCAATCATTATTGAAGAAGAATACACAGGTACAACGATTGATAGAAAAAAATGGAACAAACTGTATTCTCATGTTACAACAGGAGATACGATTGTCTTTGATAGTGTATCCAGAATGAGCAGGAACGCAGCAGAAGGGTTTGAAGCCTACGATGAATTATACCGCAAGGGTATATCATTAGTATTTTTGAAAGAGCCACACATCAATACAGATACTTTTAAAAAGGCTTTATCCGATGCCGATTTGAAAAGGACGGGGACAAATGTTGACTTCATTCTTGAAGGGGTAAGCAAATATCTGATGGCACTTGCAAAGGAACAAATAAAAATAGCATTTGAACAATCTGAAAAGGAAGTGCAGGATTTGCACAGGAGAACTGCGGAAGGGATAGAAACAGCAAGGTTGCGCGGAAAGCAGATAGGGCAGAAACAGGGCACAAAGCTGACAACGAAAAAGAGCATAGAAGCAAAAAAGGTTATTTTTGAACATTCCAGAGATTTTAACGGTACTTTGAAAGATTTGGATGTTATGAAACTGACAGGTCTTGCAAGAAATACATATTATAAGTATAAAGCAGAAATGAAGCAGAATAAACAATAATGAAAACGGGGGGACTAAAAACTTTCCTCCCCCCTTTTTTGTTTGCTGACTGTTAGGCTGATTCATCTACACACCAGAGTGTTTTATAATTTCATCAAAGGACTGGATGTAATAGCCATATCAATAATCGCACTATCTTCTATAGATTGCAGATAACGTTTTGTAATAGAAATATTTTCGTGTCCCAACAATCTTGATACGATGTAAACATCTAAACCGTTTTTTAGACACATTTGTGCAAAGGTATGTCTACAGGTATGTGGGCTACATCTGATTTTTTCATCAACATGAGCAGCAATGCCGCAATCCTTCACAACTCTTTCAACCGTTTCGGGAGTAAGCCTTCTTCCTTTTTGGCTTAAGAAATAGTAATCTGTTTCATAGTTCCATCTTTCACGAATATAATTTTCTCGCTTGATTTCATATTTTAACATAGCTTTACGCAGGAGAGGGGAGATAGGAACTAATCTTTGTTTACTGCCTTTCCCATGAATTAAAATGGTTCGTTCCCGAATATCTTCACATTTAATGCTACAAAGTCCATAATTTCGGATACCTGTATCAAACAGCATGGTTATCATACATCTATTTCTGGAATTCAAGAAGTTAGAAGTGTCATATATGTTTAACATTCTTTTTGTTTCTGCGGCAGTAAAGGTTTGAATTAAAACTTTTTCCTCCTTCTGTAATTTGATTTGAGAAGCAGGGCTAGTGCTTAAATATTCTTCTCTTACCATGTAATTGAAAAACGCTTTTACATTTTTTAGAATACTATTGATATAGGTGGGTTTTAGCCCTAGGCTTTGTTTGTAGTGCAGATAGCCTTTGATATGAACCCGTTTGATATCCTCGATTGCAGTCAAATTATATTCAGTTTCTAGCCAACAAAGGAACAGTGCCATATTATTTTTAGCAGAGCGCACAGTCCTTGGGGAGCAATTCCGCAGTTTCAAATCAAACAGATACTCGTTTAATGCAGTCTCATTTTTCATGAAAAAACCTCCTTAATCATAGTGCTATTGCACGTCATAATTAAAGAGGTTCTGTACATCATTGTTGGTTGTATTTTCATACGAAAATTAATGCATAAAAGTGAATATCAAGATGAAAAATGCTGATTTTACAGAATTTCATAGTGATAAATTATTCATCCCAGTTATGGTAGGTGTTCTGAACATCATCGTCATCGTCGAGCATTTCCAGAAGCTTATTCATCTTCTTGATATCCTCTTCGTCTGTCAGCTCCGTATAGGTCTGGGGAATCATGGTTACCTCGGCGCTTGCCATAGGGATGCCTGCTGCCTCCAGTGTTTCGCGCACTGCGGAGAAATCATCGGGTGCGGTTGTGATTTCGTAGCTGTCCTCCTCTGCGGCGAAGTCCTCTGCGCCTGCATCCAGAGCAGCCATCATCAGCTCTTCCTCGTCCATATCGATTTCTTCCTTATCAATCACGATCAGACCCTTTTCATCGAACATGAAGGATACACAGCCGCTGTTGCCCATGTTGCCGCCGCCCTTTGTGAAGGCGTTTCTGACATTGGCTGCTGCACGGTTTCTGTTATCTGTCAGCACTTCTACAATAACAGCTACGCCGTTGGGACCATAGCCTTCGTAGGTTACGTTTTCGTATTCTACGTCTTCACCGCCGCCGGCTGCCTTTTTGATACTTCTGTCGATGGTATCGTTTGGCATGTTGTTGGCTTTGCATTTT
>UMEJ01034594.1_pt1 | contig 10302 bp, 8 predicted proteins | sample 1964731 | NCBI WGS metagenome assembly UMEJ01 (sample SAMEA4836018, study PRJEB28245) | human gut metagenome | biome: gut microbiome; material: fecal sample | place: Denmark | collected 2008 | reverse complement strand
GGGTAACCGCCATGATCACAGCCCAATGCCAACATATCAAACACTCCCTTTTTCTTCTTTATTCCGCTTCTAATACCCGATAGCCTGCCGCCTTGTTCAGACGGTTCATAATCGCCATTCCCTCGCCTTTTTCGGAAAAGACCTCGGAATAAACCACATCCACCCCCAGAAAATCAAATTTCCGCAGGGTTTTGAAAAGGTTCGCGCCGATTTCTTCGGGTTTTGCTCTGCTGCCCAGAGAAAGAATGATATCCGCATGATATAGCGTCTTTGTTTCCTCCGTTGCCATCACGCCGACCTTTTTGCCTGCCGCACGTTCCGCCGCCGCAAGCGCGTTAATCCTTTCTGCAACAGCCTTCTGTTCTCCCTTCACCAGAAAAACCTCTGCCTTGGGAGAATAATGCGTATATTTCATCCCCGGTGCTTTTGGTTTAAAATCCGCCGTGGGCTTGTGCAGGATTGCCGGATCAATTTCTACCTGCCCGACAACCTCCTCTATCATTTCCTTTGTCACCGCACCGGGACGCAGAATCATGGGGATTTCGTCCGAAACATCCACAATCGTGGATTCCAGTCCCCATTCTGCCGCTCCGCCGTCCACAATCATATCTATCTTCCCATTCAGATCATACTCCACATGGGAGGCTCTGGTGGGGCTTGGCTTGCCTGAGGAATTGGCGCTCGGTGCCGCAATGGGCAGACCTGCCGCGCGGATAATCGCCCTCGCAACGGGGTGATTCGGAAAACGCACCGCTACGGTATCCAGACCGCCGGTTGCCTTCGCAGGGACAATATCCTTCTTCTTGAAAATCATCGTCAGCGGGCCGGGCCAGAAGGCATCCATCAACGCCTTTGCCTGCGGGGAAACCTCCGCAACAATGCGGTCTAATTCTTCTATTTCGGAAATATGCAGGATTAAGGGGTTGTCCGAAGGCCGCCCCTTCGCAAGATATATTTTTTCACAGGCTGCGCTGTCCAAGCCATTTCCGCCCAGACCGTAAACGGTTTCTGTAGGAAAAGCCACCAGACCGCCCTCCTGCAAAATTTTTGCAGCCGTCTGAATGACTTCTGCGGATGACGCTTGGCGCAGGTCAACCTTTGCCACAATCGTCTTCATAGCCTTACGCGTTTCTGCCGCAGCATTTTTTATATTTTTTACCGGAACCGCAGGGGCAGGGATCGTTACGACCGATTTTTTCGCCCTTTACGATGGTTTTGGATTTCTTCTGTTCCAGTGCAAAATGCTTTCTGGTTTCTGCGTCATAAATACCGTCCCACTGGGGCAGGTTGGACAGATGCTCTGCCTTATATTCAATCATCAGCTTATACAGCTTCTCAAAATCAATATTGATGCAAACCTTTGTGTCCTCTGCCAGAGTCTCCATATCAAAGGGTTCTTCCAGAGATGCGTTCAGACCGTCGATAAATGCAACAATCATTTCTGCTGTCATATCGAAACGTGCAGCCAGCTCCGCAATCGTGCCTTCCAGCTTTGTTACCTTTTCGCCGAGGATATATTCATAGATTTTCTGTTCCTTGGGCAGATATTCCTCCCAAACCGCTTCAATGCTGCGGCCTTCCTGAGAAAATGCCTTCTTCATCCAATCTTCATACAAGCTCATTTATTGTCTCTCCTTTTGTTCTTCTTATTTTTGTACAAATTACTCCATTCTTTCAAATAATACTATGATTTACCCCTATTTGCAACAGAAAATGCAGATTTGCCCGTGTTTTTCCCATGCAGAAGGGCGTTTGCACAACCAAACGCCCCCGAATTTTTCTGTTATGTTTTTGTTATTGTGCATGATAATTTTCAAAGGTAATGCTTTCGATGGTAATATCCTCCACAGGCTTATCGTTTTCATTTGTTTCTGCCGCCGCGATGGCATCCACCACATCCAGACCCTCAAAGACCTGCCCGAAAATGGTATAGGGATTGCCGAAAACATATTCCAGATGTGCCGCGCCGCCGACCTCTTTGTAGTGCTCCAGAACAGAATCGGGGAACAGCTGACTGAAGGTATAATACTTCCCGTCTGTCAGGGTTACGCCCAGCTCCTCGCCTTCGTTATTATCACGGGCATCCCGCAGTGCGGTCAGCGCTTCCTCTACAACGTCTTTTGCCTGTACGATAAAGAACTGACTGCCGTTTGTATTCGCACCGGAATTTGCCATGGCAACCGCACCTCTGTAATAATGCAGCTTCGGGGAAATTTCATCCTCGAAGGCTTCGCCCCAGCAGCTTTCGCCGCCTGTGCCGTCGCCCTTCGGGTCGCCCGTCTGCACCATGAAGTCCTCAATCACACGATGAAAAAGCAGCCCGTTATAATAGCCCTTCTTTGCCAGTGTTTTGAAGTTTTCCACTGCCTTAGGTGCTTCTTCGGGGAAAAAGCGCATCTTCACAACCCCCTTGGATGTAGTAATCACGGCGATTTCCTCGCCCTCCTCAGGCATCTGCGCCTGTAAAATTTCCGTGGTATCTACCGTTCCCTTTTCTGCCGTTTTATTGCTATCGTCCTTCGCTTCCTCTTTGCCGCAGCCTGCCGCACAAACTGCCAGAACTGCCGCCAACGCCAACGCAAGGTATCTTTTCTTCATTTTCATTTCCTCCGTTTTCTTTTTTCCTAACGTCCATTTTAGTCCATCCGTCTTTGGAGTGTCAATTCAGAAATTCTTAAGATTGCATTAACATTTTCGCTGTTTCTTGCCAAAATCAGCGCATCAAGGCTTTAATCTGCGTCATCACAGCTGCAACGCCGTCCCCCGCAAGGCTTTTTTCCATAGCCACAACATATTTTTCCTTATTTTCATACAAAGCAAAAATCTCTTTTTTCATCGTTTCTGCCGTCATTTCATCCTCATCCAGCACGCGCGCAAAACCCTGCTTTTCAAAGGAGGCCGCATTGAGAATCTGATCGCCGCGGCTCGCCCTTGCGCTCAGAGGGATGAGCAGGCTCGGCTTTTTCAGTGCCAGAAATTCCGAAATGGAGTTGCTCCCTGCGCGGGAAACCACAAAATCCGCCGCCGCGAATAAATCATTCAGCCCATCGGAAACATATTCAAACTGCTTATAGTCTGTTCTGTTTTGCAGACCTTTATCCAGATTTCCCTTGCCGCAAAGATGGATAATATCAAACGTCTTTGTCAGTTCAGGCAGGATTTCACGCAGGCAGTCATTCAGCTTGACCGCCCCCAGAGAGCCGCCCATCATCAGCAGAACAGGCTTTTCGCCGCTGAAGCCACAGGCGGACAGACCTTTTTCTCTCTCCCCCTCGAATAATTCCTTACGGATGGGTGTCCCCGTATGCACACCCTTACCCTTCGGCACATACTGCAGGGTTTCGGGGAAGGTGGCACAAATCACCCTTGCGGAGGGCATAGCAATCTTATTCGCCAGACCGGGGGTGATGTCCGATTCATGGATGATAACGGGAATGTGATTCTTCTTTGCACCCAGCACAACGGGAACCGCCACAAAGCCACCCTTGGAAAATACCAAATCCGGCTTTAATTTCTTTAACAGACGCTTTGCTTCGCTGATGCCCTTCAGCACCTTGAATACATCCTTGAGGTTCTCCTTGGAAAGATAACGGCGCAACTTCCCTGTGGAAATGCCATAATAAGGGATGCCCTCCGCCTCAATCAGCGTGCGCTCAATGCCATTCTGAGAGCCGATATAAATAACCTCATAGCCTTCCTGCTTCAGATATGGCAGCAATGCCAAATTCGGGGTCACATGCCCGGCTGTGCCGCCGCCCGTCAATACGATTTTCTTGCTCATTTTTTATACCCACCTTTTCAGAGTTTCTCAATTCCTTTTCCTCATTCTAACACAAAACCCTGCCGCATACCATCCTTATTTCCCTGCCAAAAGGCAAGAAGGACAGCCCTTTTGCATAGGATGATAGAAAAAGCAAAAGGAGACAAATATGTATCCATACAACCGAAATACACAGCTATATCATTCCCGTGCAAAGGAAACGCAGGCGGAAAAGTCCTCGCTGCTTGCGCAGGATAAGCGTCTGGAGGAACTGCTTTCCCTCGCCAGAGCGGAGGCAAAGGAAACCGCCCGAAAATTTGAGACCCTTCTTGACCGTGCAGAGCTTTCAGAGGCGGGACAGATTCTCCGCACCATGTATCTGGACGGAAAGAAGCATCTGCGGCTTTTGCAGGAGGTCGGCTTTCTCATTTTTGGCACAACACCGCAGGAAAACGAAGCCTGCGAAACAGAAGAAGCCGCCGAAGCCCCCGATACCTGCACCCTTCTGGAGGAACTGCTGCTTGCCGAAATGGATGATATTTCATTCTATCGCACTCTGCTCTTTGCCATGACGGAAGCAGACCTCCGGAACGCCTTTTTTGAGATCCTGACAGATAAGCAGAATCATGCCGTTGCCCTTTCCCATCTGTATGCAAAATACTTTGGCTAAACCCCTGTAAATTCTCATTTTTTCGTGTTATGATAGAGGAAAATTACACCAAAGAAAGGAAGATACCTATGAGCGACTGTATTTTTTGCAAAATCATTGCAGGAGAAATTCCTTCTGCAACCATATACGAAAATGATGAATTTAAGGTAATTCTGGACAGATTCCCTTCCGGCGAAGGGCATGCACTGATTCTGCCCAAAAACCATGTGCCAAATGTCTTTGAAATCGACCCTGCACAGGCAGGCAGAGCGTACGCATTGGCGGCAAAGCTGGCAAGAGCCATGAAGGAAGTGCTTGGCTTCACCGATATGAATATCCTGCAGAATAACGGCCCCATTGCCGGACAGACAGTGTTCCATTTTCATATCCACCTGATTCCCAGACGCGAGGATGACGGCATCAATGTGACATGGACCCCCGGCGAACCTACAGATGAGCAGATTGCGGCAGTACAGGCAAAGCTGACAAATCTTATCTAAGCTGACAAACAAAAAGGACATCGGAAAATCCGATGTCCTTTTTGTTTTTAATCTTCAATCTTGAAAGCAACCTGTTCCGCAGAATGGGGCTTTTTCAGCTTCTTTGTATTATGTTCATTTGCCTTTTCCAGATTTTTATTTGCGCTTGCCAACATCAGCTTGATACGGTTCAGCTGGTTGACCTCACTTGCACCGGGATCATAGTCAATCGCAACCACGTTGGACATGGGGTACTGCTTGCGCAGCTCCTTGATGACACCCTTGCCAACAACATGGTTCGGCAGACAACCGAAGGGCTGTGTGCAGACGATATTCGGCACACCGCTATGAATCAGTTCAATCATTTCCGCTGTCAGGAACCAACCCTCGCCCGTCTGGTTGCAGAGGGAAACAATCTTTTCCGCCTCCTTGCCAAGGCTTCTGATGTTTTCGGGCTTATCAAAGCGTTTGCTCTTTTCCAGAGCATCCATCATAGGCTTCTGATACCATTCGATAACCTTCGCCACCAGATTCCCGACAATGCGCGCCTTTCTGCTGCCGCCCAGATATTTTTCCTTCTGCACCTGATTATGACAGCAATACAGCGCAAAGGTCAGCAAATCGGGTACAACCGCTTCTGCGCCTTCGCGTTCCAGAAGGTTGACCAGATCGTTATTTGCAGTAGGGTGGAATTTTACCAAAATTTCCCCAACCACGCCGACTCTGGGCTTCTTGATATCCAACAAAGGCAGCTCCTCAAATTCCCTGATAATGTTGCGGATATTTTCAGAGTACGTTCTTCTGTCTGCCTTGAGCAGGTCTTTTTTCAGCTTTTCTACCCATTTTTCATGCAGGGCATTTGCAGAGCCCTTTACCTTTTCATAGGGTCTGGTGCGGTACAGCACACGCATGAACAAATCGCCGTATACAATCGCCTGCAATGCGCGATGCAACAGGGCGGGCTCATATTTAAAGCCGGGGTTCTTTTCCAGCCCCGCAGGGTTGATGGAGATAACGGGAATATTGGGCATACCCATATTTTCCAGTGCCTTACGGATAAAGGCAATATAGTTTGTTGCACGACAGCCGCCGCCCGTCTGGGTGATGAGAAGCGCCGTACGGTTCAGGTCATATTTACCGGAAAGCAACGCATTCAGCAGCTGCCCGATAGAAATGAGTGCAGGATAGCAGGCATCATTATTGACATATTTCAACCCTGTTTCAATGGCATGCTTATCCATTGCCGCCATTACTTCGATTTTATACCCTGCCTGACGGAATGCAGGCTCCAGAAGCTCAAAATGAATGGGCGACATCTGCGGACAAATGATGGTATATTCCTTCTTCATTTCCTTTGTGAAAAGCACGCGGTGCAGGGAGGCATCCCCTTCCTTAATCTGCACATGCTTTTCCTTTCTGTCCTCAATCGCCGCAATCAGGGAGCGGATACGAATACGCGCCGCACCAAGGTTATTTACCTCATCAATCTTCAAGGCAGTATAAATCTTGCCGGCGGCTGTCAGAATCGATTTCACCTCATCGGTTGTTACGGCATCCAGACCGCAGCCAAAGGAGTTCAGCTGTACAAATTCGATATCCTTCTGCTTCTTTACAAATGCCGCCGCTTCATACAATCTGGAATGATACGTCCACTGGTCACGCACAACGGTGGGACGTTCCACATGTCCCAGATGCGCCACGCTGTCCTCCGTCAGAACGGCAATGCGGTAGCCTGCAATCAGTTCGGGAATCCCGTGGTTAATTTCAGGGTCTGCATGGTAGGGTCTGCCTGCCAGAACAATACCTGTCATGTTATTCTCACGGATATATTTCAGCGTTTCCTCGCCTTTTTTGCGCATATCTCTGCGGAAATTGCCCCATTCCTTCCAGCCGGCTTCCACTGCCGCCTTAATCTCCTTGGCATCACAGCCCATGGGTACAAATTCCTCCTGCATACGCTTGATGACGGTTTCAATTTTATCCAGCGCAAGGAAGGGATTCATGAATTTGATATTCTTTTCCCTCAAATCTTCCACGTTGTTTTTGATATTTTCATTATAGGATGCCACGATAGGACAGTTATAGTTATTATCCGCCGCGGCGCTGTCCCGTCTTTCGTAAACCACACCGGGATAGAAGATAAAATCAACGCCTGCGTTAATCAGCCACATGATATGCCCATGCACCAGCTTTGCAGGGTAGCAGACGGATTCACTGGGGATGGATTCCATGCCCATCTCAAACACTGCCTTGGAGGAGAAGGGAGAAAGCACAACCCTGTATCCCAGCTTGGTAAAGAAGGTATACCAGAAGGGATAATCCTCAAACATATTCAGCACGCGAGGGATACCGACTGTTCCCTTCGTTGCCTTTTCTGCCGTCAAGGGTTCATAATCGAACAGTCTATGGCGTTTATAATCATACAGGTTAGGTGCAGGGTTTTCAATTTTTTCCTTGCCCAGACCTCTTTCACAGCGGTTGCCTGTGATGAAGCGTCTGCCGCCGCTGAACAGATTGACCGTCAGCAGGCAGTGGTTGGTACAGCCTTGACATCTTGCCATATTGGAATGTACTTCCAATGCGTTCATTTCATCGCGGCTGATGAGCGTGGTCTGATAGCCTGCGGTGTATTTATCTCTGGCAATCAGCCCTGCGCCGAAGGCCCCCATGATGCCTGCGATATCGGGGCGGACTGCTTCTCTGCCGCTAATCATTTCAAAGCTTTTCAGCACCGCATCATTGTAGAAGGTACCGCCCTGTACAACCATGGATTTCCCCATTGCCTTCGGGTCAGAAATCTTGATTACCTTAAGCAGTGCGTTTTTGATAACGGAATACGCCAGACCTGCGGAGATATCCGCAACCTCTGCGCCCTCCTTCTGTGCCTGCTTCACGCGGGAATTCATAAATACCGTACATCTGGAGCCAAGGTCGATGGGCTGCTTTGCGAACAGCGCAGCCTTTGCGAAATCCACAACGGTATAATTCAGAGATTTTGCGAAGGTTTCGATGAAGGAGCCGCAGCCGGAGGAGCATGCCTCATTCAGCAGAACGCTATCGATGACATTATCCTTAATGCGGATACATTTCATATCCTGTCCGCCGATGTCCAGAATAAAGTCCACATCAGGCTTGAAGAACTGCGCCGCCTTATAATGTGCAACGGTTTCAATATAGCCAAGGTCAATCATCAGGGCTTCCTTAATCAGCCCTTCGCCATAGCCCGTCACGCAGGAATTGCGAATCACAACATCCTCAGGCATCATATCATACATTTCATTCAGGCTTTTCATGACAACATTCAGCGGATTGCCCTCATTGCCTGCATAGAAGGAATAGAGCAAATCGCCATCCTTGGAAACCAGAGCCACCTTTGTTGTAGTAGAGCCTGCATCTACGCCAAGGAAGGCATCCCCATGATAATTCGACAGGGGCACGCGTCTTACCTTATCTCTGTCATGACGTTCCTTGAAAGCGGCATAATCCGCTTCATCCTTAAACAACGGCTCCATACGGGAAACCTCTGCCGTCAGCTCCACGCCGTTATCCAGCTTATGCAGCAATGTATCAAAATCCAGCTCTGCTTCGCCCTTATTGGAAACGGCTGTGCCGTAAGCGGCGAACAGATGGGAATTTTCAGGAATAATCGTTGTTTCATCCGTCAGCTTCAGTGTTTCAATGAAACGCAGGCGCAGCTCGGAAAGGAAATGCAGCGGGCCGCCCAGGAAGGCAACATGTCCGCGGATAGGCTTGCCGCATGCCAGCCCTGCGATAGTCTGATTGACAACCGCCTGAAAAATAGAAGCCGCCAAATCCTCTTTTTTGGCACCCTCGTTAATCAAGGGCTGAATATCCGTCTTTGCGAATACACCGCAACGGGATGCAATAGGATAAATCACCTTATATCCCTTTGCCAGCTCATTCAGTCCTGTTGCATCTGTCTGCAAAAGACTTGCCATCTGGTCGATAAAGGAGCCTGTACCACCGGCACAAACACCATTCATTCTCTGCTCTATGTTGCCACCTTCAAAATAGATAATCTTGGCATCCTCGCCGCCAAGCTCAATGGCAACATCCGTCTGGGGTGCAGTTGCTTCTACGGCATTTGCTGTCGCAACCACCTCCTGAATGAATTCCACACCAATCGCCTTTGCCAGAGCAACGCCACCGCTGCCGGTAATCATGGCAGAGAAAATGGCATTGCCGATTTCCTCCTTCGCTTCCTTCAGGATATCCTTTACTGTTTTTTTGATTTCCGAAAAATGTCTTCTGTATCTGCTGAAGGCAATTTTGTTTTCCTCATCGGCAAGTACAACTTTAACGGTCGTAGAGCCGATATCGATTCCCATTTTATATGTAGTATCGTTTTTATGAGACTGCACTTGTCACACCTCCGTCTTCATAATTCTGCATCTTTGCAGTGGAAATTTCCTTCCACATCTGATATTGAATTTTTGTATATTTTTCTTCCTCATCAATCGTTTCATCCAGCACGCGGAGGGCTAAAATGCCATCCTGCATGGCTAAAATCATGGTTACATAGTTTTCCAGATCTATGCTTTTGAGGATTTCTCCTCTTTTCTGTCCTCTTTCCAGAATTCCATAGAGCAGTCTGCTCTTCTTTTTGTTGAATTCCTTAAAATATTCCTCCACCTCCGGAAATTTCTTCATCCCTTCATAAAGCAGGAAATAGAAATTCCGAAAGGCAATCTTTTTGCCGATTTTTTTCTGATAATTCGCAAAGCGCTGGGGCAGGAAAAACCCCTTCCACAGCAGCTCCGCCGTTGGCGTTTCCGCTCTGCTTTTTTCCCATGCCTGCTGCATTTCCTCTGTCTGACGAGAGAAAAAGGGTCTGATATATTTTTCCACCACCTGCTGATCCAGATCGTCTCGGCTTTTGAAGGAATAGTAAAAACCGCCCTTCGTCAGCCCTGCCGCACGAATCAGCTCATTTGTGGAAACCTCGGAAAAACCCTTTTCCAAAAACAACAAAAAGGCAATTTCCAAAATCTCATTTTCTGTTTTCAAACAGGATTCCTCCTCTCTGTTCTCTTTCTTTTTCTCAGATTTTTATGCCTGCGGCTTAACAAAAACTGCCGCCGTCTTCCTTTCACGAAAAAATCAGACCAGTCGGTCTGTACTATTTTATTATATGACTCTGCCCAAAAAATTCAATATTTTTGCCCGTTAAAATCCCGTTAAAGTTGTATACAAACAGGCAAAATAGACACTCGCGGAATGGAAATGCGGCAGTACAAATGCCGATTTGCCAAGGCAAAATGTTGGCATAGGTGCGGGCAAGAAAAAGCAACAGTGCTCCGCACTGATTGGGCGCAGATGCGCAAAAATAGAATGGTTCGCCAACATTAGCGGTTCGCCCGTTTGGAACCTTCTCGGCAAAACAAAGCATTCCA
>UMEJ01023876.1_pt1 | contig 10361 bp, 8 predicted proteins | sample 1964731 | NCBI WGS metagenome assembly UMEJ01 (sample SAMEA4836018, study PRJEB28245) | human gut metagenome | biome: gut microbiome; material: fecal sample | place: Denmark | collected 2008 | reverse complement strand
TCTTAAAGACGGTGGTGCCCAGCTTGCAAATGGTGTTAGCCAGTTAGCAAGTGGTGCTAATCAGGTTGCTGACGGAGCCGGAACATTGGCTGGTGGAACTCAGACATTATTAGATGGAGCCAACACATTAGCAGATGGAAACCAGACTCTGGCAGATGGAATGCAGGAGTACAAAGAAGAAGCAATTGATAAATTGACAGATCTCTTTAATGGAGATATTAGCGGTGTGACAGATCGAATTGATGCAATGACTCACCTTGCAAAAGAGTATAAATCATTTGCAGGAATCAGTGACGGAGTATCCGGAACAACAAAATTCATCATCGAGACAGAAGGTATCGATGACTAGTTATTTCTTTATTACAAATGTAAAGAAAAATAAACAAACACAGGGCGGGAGTGAAACGACTTCCGTCCTGTGTTTGTTTATTTCTTAAGGAAAAGATAAGAAAACACTTCTTGTGTTCATCACATGACTATGCGATTCTATCTACATGCAGACGATGGTTCTAATTATCTGCAAAGTATCTATATTAATTTCATTCATTTTCGGAGCCAGAAGAATCGGCAGTAATTCCCAAAGTGATGATAAGCAGACAGATAAATGAAGTTAAAAAATGATGTGAAATTATGTTCATATACTGGAATATACTGAAAGTATATGTTAATCTATAAGTAGAAATCATAGCATTTTCTTTTGAACAGACATTTATCTGCAAAAAGAAAGCAGAAGCTATAGCAACAAATTCCGAGCATCAGGCGAAGCTTTTAAAAGAACTGGGGCTGTAGACGACATGTTTAATATATATACTAGTAGTTTTCGATAGTTTTCAGAAGCAAAATCTGCATTGTTTACTAGTTGGCATATCCGGAAAAATAAGATATAATGGACGATGGTAACGGATGCGCTACCTGGAATATGATACGAAAGTATAGAAGGAGTCTTTCTGAATATGGAAGCTTATACGAGTTTTGCGAGGGTATATGATATCTTTATGGATAATGTGCCGTATAAAGAGTGGGCGGATTATCTGGGGAAAATATTAAAGGAATATGGAATTGATGACGGGCTTGTTCTGGATCTTGGCTGTGGAACTGGAAGCATGACAGAAATGCTGGCTTCATCCGGTTATGATATGATCGGTGTGGATAATGCAGAAGAGATGCTGGAGATTGCCATGGAGAAGAAGGTCGAGAGTGGACATGATATTTTGTATCTTCTTCAGGATATGCGGGAATTTGAATTATACGGAACGGTCAGAGCGGTTATAAGTGCCTGCGATTCTGTGAACTATATTACGGACGATGAGGACCTGACGGAAGTTTTCCGGTTGGTGAATAATTATCTGGATCCGGAAGGGCTGTTTGTATTTGATTTTAATACGGAGTATAAGTATCGGGAGATACTTGGAGAACAGACAATTGCAGAAGACCGTGAGGAATGCAGCTTTATCTGGGATAATTATTACGATGAAGACGAACGGATCAATGAATATGAACTGACTCTTTTTGTGCGGGACGAAGAACAACCACAGCTTTATCGTAAGTATCAGGAAGAACATTTTCAGAGAGCATATACGCTGGAGCAGATCAGACATATGCTTACGGAGGCAGGACTTGAATATGTAACTGCCTACGATGACTATACAAAAGAAAGTCTACATGACCGGAGTGAGAGAATCTGCGTCGTGGCAAGAGAACATGGGAAAGGATTGGCATAAGATAGATGATGGAAGATTATATTGTAAGAGCGACGGCAGCAGGAGGACAGATGCGTGCATTTGCTGCGACAACGAAAAACCTTGTAGAGTCTGCAAGAGTGCATCATAATACAAGCCCGGTTGCGACTGCGGCACTTGGAAGGACACTGACAGCAGGGGCAATCATGGGAAGTATGATGAAAAATGATACAGATATGCTGACACTTCAGATTCGTGGAGACGGCCCAATCGAGGGCATCACTGTAACTGCAGACAGCCATGCAAATGTAAAAGGATATGTTGGAAATCCGGACGTGATGCTTCCGCCAAAGAATGGCAAGCTGGACGTCGGAGGAGCAGTTGGTATCGGTCTTTTACAGGTGATTAAAGATATGGGACTGAAAGAGCCTTATGTGGGACAGACAATTCTTGTAAGCAGTGAGATCGCAGAAGATCTGACTTATTATTTTGCGAGTTCCGAGCAGGTACCTTCCTCAGTGGGACTTGGTGTTCTGATGAATAAAGATAATACTGTACGCTGTGCAGGTGGATTTATTATTCAGTTGATGCCATTTGCAACAGAAGAGACTATCAGCCAGTTGGAGGAGAATCTGAAGGATGTGACTTCTGTTACAGATTTTCTGGACAAGGGCTATACACCGGAGCAGATGTTAGAGAAACTGATCGGACATCTGGATCTTGAAATCACAGATACTATTCCAACACAGTTTTACTGTAATTGTTCGAAAGAACGCGTAGAGCAGGCAGTTGCAAGTATCGGAAAGAAAGACATTCAGGAAATGATCGATGAAGGAAAAGACATTGAAGTAAAATGTCATTTTTGCAATACGGCATATAACTATACAGTCGAAGACTTGAAGAACATTCTGAAAAGAAGTAAGAAATAATCAGGTGAATAGACCGGATAATAGAATAGTAGAGAGAGAATTGCGGTCAAATTTATGACCGCAATTCATTATAAGATATTAGATGTAAATTTATATGGAGGAAGATTATGAGACATGGTTTTATAAAAGTCGCGGCAGCAACACCGGATATCCGGGTAGCGGATGTGGATTACAATAAAGGGCAGATTATAAAGCAGATGGATGAGGCAGCAGAAGCAGGTGCCAAGATTATTGTATTTCCGGAGCTTTGTATTACAGGATATACATGCAGTGATCTTTTCCTTCAGGATATTTTATTAAATAGTGCGAAAAAAGCACTTGTAGAAATTGCAGAACATACAAAAAATCTGGATGCGCTTGTGTTTGTGGGAGTCCCTATTGCAGTTGGCGGGGAACTTTATAATGTAGCAGCAGCTTTGAACCATGGAAATATATTAGGTTTCACAACGAAGAGCTTTCTGCCCAATTATGGGGAATTCTATGAGATGCGCCAGTTCCGTCCGGGACCGAAAAAAGCAGAGAAAATTCTGTTTGGCGGAAAAGAGATTCCATTTGGACCGCAGCTTTTATTTGTGGAAAATCAGATAGCTAATCTGATCGTGTCAGCAGAAATCTGTGAGGACGTGTGGTCACCGGTTCCACCGAGCATTGAGGCGGCAAGAGAGGGAGCGACTGTGATCGTCAACTGTTCGGCCAGTGATGAGACGATTGGAAAGGCTTCTTACCGGGAGTCATTAATTTCCGGACAGTCTGCAAGGCTGATCAGCGGGTATATCTATGCCAACGCAGGAGAAGGTGAATCGACTACAGATCTTGTATTTGGCGGACATAATCTGATCGCGGAAAATGGAACGATTCTGGCAGAGGCAAAGAGATTTTCGAACGGGATTATTTATACAGAATTTGATGTACAGAAAATTGCGAATGAACGCAGAAAAAATACGACATTTACAGAGACACAGGAACATGTACTTCCGAGGATTCCGTTTGGATTAGAACAGACAGAAACTATTCTTACAAGAACATTTCCGTCCAGACCATTCGTTCCTCGTGATGATCAGGAGAGGGCAAAGCGCTGTGAGGAGATTTTAACAATTCAGGCGATGGGACTGAAAAAGCGGCTTGCACATACTCATGCAAAAAGTGCAGTAGTTGGAATATCCGGAGGTCTGGATTCTACATTGGCACTGCTTGTGACAGCCAAGGCATTTGATGCACTGGGACTTGAGCGCAGCGGTATTACAGCAGTGACCATGCCGTGTTTTGGAACGACAGACAGAACGTATCAGAATGCATGTAAAATGTCTCTGAAAGTCGGAGCAACTCTCAGAGAAGTCAGAATCGGTGATGCAGTTATGCAGCATTTTAAAGATATTGGACATGACCCACAAGACCACAGCGTAACTTATGAGAATTCACAGGCAAGGGAACGGACACAGGTGCTTATGGACATTGCTAATCAAACGGGAGGACTTGTAATCGGAACCGGAGATATGTCGGAGCTGGCACTTGGCTGGGCAACCTACAATGGAGATCATATGTCTATGTACGGAGTAAATGCTTCCGTGCCAAAGACGCTGGTCAGACATCTGGTTCATTATTATGCAGACACTTGTGAGGATCCATCATTGAAAGAAGTGCTTTATGATGTGCTTGATACGCCGGTAAGCCCGGAGCTTCTGCCGCCAAAAGACGGTGAAATCGCGCAGAAGACAGAAGATCTTGTAGGACCATATGAACTTCATGATTTTTTCCTGTATTATTTCCTGAGAATGGGATATGAGCCAGGAAAGATTTACCGGATCGCGAAGCTTTCCTTTGCCGGGGAGTATGACGACGAAACAATTTATAAATGGCTTCGTACGTTTTGCTGGAGATTCTTTTCACAGCAGTTTAAGAGGTCCTGTCTGCCGGATGGTCCGAAGGTCGGAACGGTCGCTTTATCTCCGAGAGGCGACTGGAGAATGCCAAGTGATGCGTGTGTAGCATTGTGGATACAGAATCTTGAAAAAGAGGCGGGAAAATAACGTCTATAAAGGTAATAAGAGATCAAAAAAAGGAACATAGCCGAATTATAAAGATTACGGGAATGTTCCTTTTTTGTTGCCAAGCATACGACAAAAAGGTCCGGTGGACCTTTTTTAGTTTTACAAGTAAATGAAAAGTTTTATAATTGGATGTTCTTGAAAAGATCGCCAAGGCTTGTTCCGATGCCTTCGCTCTTTGGAATCTCAACCTTAACTTCTTCCTCCTCCTGGATGGCTTCCTCAAGAGCTTTCATGCTCAGGCTGATCTTGCCATCTTTGACACCGATGACTTTGACCTGAACTTCATCACCTACATTCAGGACATCTTTTGGGAATTTGATACGTTTCTGGCTGATCTGGGAAACGTGTACAAGTCCGGAAAGTCCGTCTTCCAGACGTACAAATGCACCGTAGTTCTGGAGGGATTCTACGGTTCCGGTAAGAACGCTTCCTACTTTGATGTTTGCAATTTTTTCTTCACGCTCTTTTTTCTCTTTTTCTTTGAGAAGTTCACGGGCGGAAAGTACCAGCCGGTTATTTGCCTGATCTACATCAATGACCTGAACTTCGATATCTTTTAACAGATAAGATTCCAGATCTTCGATATAGGATAAAGAAAGTCGGGAAGCAGGAATAAATCCACGGATTCCTTCTACCATTGCGATAGCACCGCCATTTACAATTCCTTCGATTTTTACAGGGAGTACAGTTCCTTTTTCGAGGTAGGACTGAACTACATTCCATGGATTGGCATCATCAAAATGATCTTCCAGATCTGCCATAGTTACATTTTCTTCGTTGAATTCTTCGCTCATAGTATATTCCTTCCTATCAGTAAAATTGTTGCTTTTAGTATAGCATAAATAAACTGCTTGTACAAAGAAAATTAACTATGTTAGAATATGTTGTAGAAAATAAGTAACAGTTCGAGTGAGATATACGAATTATTGGAAAAATGATGAGTATAGCTGAATGCAATCAGAAAAACCGATATGGACTGCTCGAATTAGCAAGAAGATAATAAGGTGATATATATGGGAAAGAAAAAAGAAAAGATTTATGTGATCGGACATAAGAATCCGGATACAGATTCTATCTGTTCCGCGATTGCCTATGCAGATCTGAGGCAGAAAGTGACCGGACAGGTTCATGAGGCAAAGCGGGCAGGACATGTGAATGATGAGACTGCTTATGTACTGGATCGTTTTGGGGTAGAGGCTCCTAAGCTTCTTACAGATGTCAGACTTCAAGTGAGAGATCTGGATATTCACGAGATGCCGGGGCTTAAGCCCAATGCGTCCATTCGTGATACATGGGAGCGTATGCGGCAGGAGCAGGCAAAGACACTGCCAATCGTGAAGGATGATGAGCTGGTAGGAGTTGTATCTACCGGAGATATTGCAAAATCTTATATGGATGTGTATGATAGTGAGATATTATCAAAAGCGAGAACCCAATATCGGAATATTATCAAGACACTGGACGGTACAATGATAACAGGTAATGAGCATGGGTATTTTATGAGAGGAAAAGTAGCAATCGGAGCCTCAAGTCCGAATCTTATGGAAGAGTTTATTGAAAAGGACGATCTGGTGATATTAGGAGATCGTGAGGAAGCGCAGGCATGTGCCGTGAATATTGATGCCAGCTGTATGGTTATCTGCAAAGATGCAGAAGTTTCTCCGAAATTGATTCAGAAGGCAAAAGAACAGAGTATAGTGATCATTCAGACTCCGTATGATACATTTACGACAGCAAGACTGATTAATCAGAGCATTCCGGTGAAGTTTTATATGACCTCTGGACCACTGACTATGTTCCGGATGAATGATTATGTTGATGATATTAAAGATATTATGGCGAAAAAGCGTTTCAGAGATTTCCCGATTCTGGATCGTCATGGCAGATTTAAAGGATTCATTTCCAGACGTCGTTTCCTCGGTGCCAGCAAGAAAAAAGTAATCCTGGTGGATCATAACGAACGGTCACAGGCAGTTGATGGAATTGAGGAAGCAGAAATCATTGAGATTATTGATCATCACAGACTTGGAGATATCGAGACAGTCAGCCCGATTACGTTCCGTAATCAGCCAGTGGGATGCACGGCGACGATTATTAACCAAATGTATGAGGAGAATGAGATCGAAGTTCCAAGAGAGATTGCCGGGCTTTTATGTGGCGCAATTATTTCGGATACATTATTGTTCCGTTCACCGACCTGTACGCCGTTAGATGAAAGGACTGCGAAAAAACTGGCAAAAATTTCAGATATTGACCTGGAGCAGATGGCGCAGGAAATGTTCAATGCAGGAAGCAACTTGAAAGGCAAGAGTGCAGAGGATATCTGTTTCCAGGATTTCAAGCAGTTTACAGTCAACGACACGATATTTGGTGTAGGACAGATCACGTCCATGAGCAAAGAAGAACTGGCAGCTATTCGCGATATGATGACGGAGCATTTGCCAAAGGTACTGGAAGCACATAATCTGAATATGATTTATTTTATGTTGACAGATATTCTGGCAGAATCCACGGAGCTTTTGTGTGTGGGAACCGGTGCGAGAGGAATTGCCCTCAGCGCATTTGATCTTCCGGATAATGCAAAGAGTCTGATATTAAAAGGAGTTGTGTCCAGAAAGAAACAGCTGATACCAGTGCTGGTCGAGACCATGCAGCAGATGTAGAAAGGATAACGTACTATGGGAAAAGAATTATGGAAACCGGGGAATATGGTGTATCCGCTCCCGGCGGTTATGGTAAGTTGTGCGGATAAAGAAGGGCATGACAATATCATTACAATTGCATGGACAGGGACAATCTGTACAAATCCGGCAATGTTATATATATCCGTGCGTCCGACGAGATATTCTTATCATTTGATTAGGGAAAGCGGAGAATTTGTAGTGAACCTGACGACAAAAGATCTGGTAAAAGCGACGGATTGGTGCGGGGTGCGTTCAGGAAGAGATGTGGACAAATGGAATGAAATGCATCTGACTCGCGGAAATGCTCAGACACTTATCTATGCTCCGATAATTGAGGAAAGCCCAGTCAATATTGAGTGTCAGGTCGTGAAAGTCGAAGAGTTGGGTTCACACCACATGTTTCTTGCAAAAGTGACCGGCGTGCAGGTGGATGACCGGTTCATGCAGGATAATGGAAAATTTGCACTGAACAAAACAGGACTTCTGGCATATTCCCACGGGGAATATTTTGATCTTGGAAAATCACTTGGAACATTTGGCTACAGTGTGAAAAAGAAGAAAAAGGTGAAAAAGAAAAAATAATAAAGCGCAGGATTTCATATATATAAAGAGACTGGTAGTGCAAAGGTAACAGGTCTCTTTATTATGAAAGAATGGAAATTAAAAAAAGTGATACAGATTCTTACAGCGTGTCTGGCAATGATAGTTGTTTTAAATGTTTCAGGAATTTCTATGAAAACAATGCAAACAATTGATATTAATAAGAAAGAATCAAAAACGAACAGACGAGATTCAAATCTGCAAATGGAGTCAGAAACACGGGAAACAATATCCCGGATTTTGAACGAGCAGATACAGACAGAGCTGCCTCAGATTGCCATTACATTTGATGACGGACCCAGTATGTGCACACCGGCACTTCTTGACGGATTAAAAGAGAGAGGTGTGAAGGCAACATTTTTTCTAGTAGGAGAAAATGTTGAGACCTATCCGGATATTGTGAAACGAATTTATGAAGAAGGACATTTAATTGGAAATCACACGTATCATCATGTTGAGATTACGAAACTTTCTGATGAAGAAGCAATGTATGAAATTAACAAGACTGATGAGCTGATTGCGGCAATTACCGGACAGCGAGTGCAGTATATCCGTCCGCCCTTTGGGGTCTGGAAGAGAGAACTGGAGAATTATCTGGACGTATTACCTGTCATGTGGACGGTAGACCCTTTGGACTGGACTACGGAAAATGCAGATGAAGTTGTGAATAAAGTAGTGTCGCAGGCGAAGGAGAATGATATTATTTTATTACATGATTGTTATAAATCCTCGGTAGAGGCGGCGCTTCGGATCGTAGATCTTTTAAAGGCAGAAGGCTTTGAATTTGTGACAGTAGATAAACTGATTCTTGAGTAAGGAAAACCAGAAGAAATCAGGAAGAATGGAGATAGAAAAAGCATGGATTTGTTTGAATATGCAAGACAGAAAAATATGGATCAGGAGGCACCGCTGGCGTCCAGGCTTCGGCCGACAACGCTGGAGGAAGTGGTAGGACAGCAGCATATTATTGGAAAAGACAAGTTGTTGTACCGTGCAATCAAAGCAGATAAGTTAAGTTCTATTATCTTTTATGGGCCGCCGGGAACCGGTAAGACGACACTGGCGAAAGTGATTGCCCATACGACAAGTGCAGAATTCACCCAGATCAATGCAACGGTGGCGGGCAAGAAAGATATGGAAGAAGTGGTACAGAAAGCGAAAGAAACGATGGGCATGTATCAGAAGAAGACCATTCTTTTTGTAGATGAGATTCATCGTTTTAACAAAGGACAGCAGGATTATCTGCTTCCATTTGTGGAGGACGGAACAATTATTCTGATTGGAGCTACCACGGAGAATCCTTATTTTGAGGTCAATGGAGCATTAATTTCCCGTTCCAGTATCTTTGAACTTCATCCGCTTGAAAAAGAAGATATCAAAACACTTTTGAAGCGGGCAGTCTATGATCAGGAAAAAGGTATGGGAAGCTATCATGCGGAAATTGACGAGGAAGCACTGGAGTTCCTTGCAGACATTGCAGGAGGAGATGCGAGAAATGCATTGAATGCTATTGAACTCGGGATTCTCACGACAGAGCGAAGTGCGGACGGAAAGATCCATATTACACTTGACGTGGCGTCCGAGTGCATTCAAAAACGTGTAGTGCGCTATGACAAGACAGGAGACAATCATTACGATACAATCTCTGCATTTATCAAAAGTATGAGGGGGTCAGACCCTGATGCGGCAGTATATTATCTTGCAAAAATGCTATATGCAGGGGAGGACGTGAAATTTATTGCCAGAAGGATCATGATCTGTGCATCGGAAGATGTTGGAAATGCAGATCCGATGGCGCTACAAGTGGCTGTGTCAGCAGCCCAGGCAGTAGAGCGGATCGGAATGCCGGAATCGCAGATCATTTTATCTCAGGCAGTGACATATGTGGCAACAGCACCAAAGAGTAATGCGGCAGTCAAAGCAATCAGTGCCGCTATGGAAAACGTAAGAAATTATAAAACTACGGTGCCGGCGCATTTGCAGGATGCTCATTATAAGGGTTCACAAAAACTTGGACATGGTGTGGGTTACAAGTATGCACATGATTATCCGAACCACTATGTGGAACAGCAATACATGCCTTCCGAAATCCCAAAAGCAAAGTTTTATGAGCCGAGTGACAATGGACATGAAAAAGAAATAAAAGAATGGATGGAGTTTTTAAAGAAGAATTCATAGAAAAGCTTGAATTTTTTATAGAGAAAACGTATAATCGAAGCAGAATCTGTACTGTCGTCAGAAATGTGGCGCCAGAGTGTATGTTATTATCAGGAGGAAAAATAAAATGAAGGTATACGATTCAGTAAACAAAACAGAAGTAGAAGTAGACGGAACACAGGGTCTTGTTGACATCATGGTATCCGGACGTCAGGTAGATGTTTATCTTAAAGGAGAGAAATCTGATGCAGATGGATATCTGAC
>UMEJ01003848.1_pt1 | contig 10406 bp, 8 predicted proteins | sample 1964731 | NCBI WGS metagenome assembly UMEJ01 (sample SAMEA4836018, study PRJEB28245) | human gut metagenome | biome: gut microbiome; material: fecal sample | place: Denmark | collected 2008 | reverse complement strand
GCCTGTCATCCATGCCAGATGACAGGCAGCGCTCCTTTTTTGCTATCTAAAAGTGTCCTTCACCAAATCTCAAGTTTAAAACTGTACAATCTCCTGGATAGGCTCCGTCTGCTCTACATAATCGGCGTAAAGCATAGGGCCGTCTCCCTCGTACTCTGGACTATACTCATATTCTACGCGGGCCTTTACCTTTACCCATTGCTTTGTCTCTAAAAGCCGGGCATTTTTAGCCTTGCACATAAAACCTAAGAAGGTCATATCTGCCTCACAGCATGTCATGGCCATACGTCCCGGCACAAAGTAATTCTTCGGAAAATCCGGTGTCTTTAAGACCATAGCTGTAAACTCCACAGTCTTTCCTCTGTAGCGATCCGGCTTGTCCAGCATATCAATATACCAGATTCCATAGGCCTCCGGGGAAACTTCAATCACCTCTGCATTAACATCATAAGGCAGGTCTGCTTCTGTCACTTCCTCAATCTGCCCTTCCTCGTCCTCAAAGATAATGTCCACCTGTGGATTCATGCCTTTTAAAATTCTTCTGTAAGAATCCAGATCCTCTGCTTCGTCACAGCGGTTCATAATAATCATCTCTGAATTTCTCACCATAACGCCTATCAGCGGCTTCATGTTATTCAGGTATAGATCAAAGGTAGAACCGTCAACTATTGTGATCTGCTGGTACAGATCCCAGTCTGCCGGAAGCTTCAGTTCTTCCAGATTCCACATACCGTTCCACTCCATAATAACCCGCTCCGGATTATGGAGAAGCTCCAGATCTGACAGGTACTCTGGCGTCAGCTCTGACAAATCATCTACATAGACAGCCTCTGTCCTGTTCTCCTTTAAAAATTCTTCCTCGTACTCCTCCTCGCCTTCCTCGCAGACAATGAGAAGGGTTTTTCCCTCTGTTTTAAAATACTCCTGCTCCATGGTAAACTTGATAAACTCTGTTTTTCCAGCCTCCAGAAAGCCGTTAATTAAAAACAGCGGCATACGTTCTTCCTGCATCTGTTATTCCTCCTGTCTGCTATCTGGCGCTGAAAGCCTCTTCCAGAGCTTTCTCATCTAAATCAGCTCCGATTACGCACACCTTTCCAGTATAGTCGGCAGATCCCTCTCTAATTTCCACCTGCTCCGGAACCAGGTCAAAATGAAGCCATGTTCCGTCTGGAGCTGGTATCATACCCTTAGCTCTCAAAACCTCTCCGTATTTCGTGCCATATGCCAGCTCATCCAGAATTTCTTCCAGTTTCTCTCTTCCCACTCCTGTCACATTCTCACGTCCCCAGCTTGCAAAAACCTCATCTGCATGGTGGTGATGATGGTCGTGGCAGCCACAAGTACAGCCTTCACCATGCTCATGGTGATGATCGTGATCGTGGTGAGCATGGTCGTGATGGTCATGGCCGCAGCCACACTCTTCGCCGTGCTCATGGTGATGATCGTGATCGTGGTGAGCATGGTCGTGATGGTCATGGCCGCAGCCACACTCTTCGCCGTGCTCATGATGGTGATCGTGATGGCCATGATCATGGGCGTGATCCCTCGCCTCTTTCAGCAGATCCTCCATCATATCATCCTTTTTCTCAATAATCTCAAGCAGCTGAGAACCTGACAGCTGGCTGATTGGAGTAGTCACAATCACTGCGCGCTGATTCTTTTCACGGATCATCTCCACTGCCTTCTGCACCTTTTTAGGATCTGCAATATCCGTTCGGCTAAGAACAATAGTCCCTGCATTTTCAATCTGGTTGTTGAAAAACTCGCCGAAATTCTTCATATACATACGCACCTTTCCTGCGTCTGCCACAGTAACGGCGCTGTTTAACTCTACTTCAATCTCAGAAGCTACATCTCTGACTGCCTTCATCACATCAGAAAGCTTGCCCACGCCTGAAGGCTCAATGATCACGCGATCCGGAGCATACTTTGTGAGAACCTCAGACAGAGATTTTCCAAAGTCACCTACCAGAGAACAACAGATACATCCTGAATTCATCTCCCGAATCTCGATGCCTGCATCCTTTAAAAATCCTCCGTCAATCCCAATCTCGCCAAATTCATTCTCAATCAGAACTACCTTTTCGCCAGAAATCGCTTCCCCAATCAGGCGTTTAATAAATGTGGTCTTTCCTGCGCCCAGGAATCCAGAAATAATATCAATCTTTGTCATGTCTATCTACCTTCTTTTCTGAAATTTTACTGCAGTTTCTGATGCGGCTGCCGGACAATCCCGGCTGAAGCTGCGTTATTATTTTGACACAAAATGTCCCTAAAGTCAATCTGCCCGCCAGCTCTGTCCGTTTTTAGACCAGTTTCTGCAAAACAATCTCATTCTCCGGCACTGGCCGTCCAAAATAGTATCCCTGAAAGCTGTCCAGATCCCTTTCTTTCAAAAATTCATACTCTACAGCTGTCTCCACCCCTTCCAGGCATACTTTAATTCCCGCATCATGACAGATAGCCACCACAAATGAGATAAATGCCGCGTCAAAGGTACTGTTTAAAATATTTCTGACGAACCCTCTGTCAATCTTTACAATATCTACAGGAGCTGTCTTCAAAAGCTCCAAAGAAGAATAGCCGGTTCCAAAATCGTCCATAGCCACCCTGATTCCAAGCGCCCTCAGTTCCTCAAAACGCTCCTCAAACATACGGAGATTTTTCGCCGTGCAGCTCTCTGTCAACTCGATAATCAAATTTTGGTATGGAAATTCTTTTTCTTCCACAGTCTGCTTCAAAACAGCTGTAAAATCTTCTTCCAAAATCTGTAAGGCAGATACATTGACGCTTACAGTAAACAACGGATCTTCTTTAACCCAGAGACGTCCAGCCTCCAAAGCAGTCCGCATCACCCACATTCCCACTGGAATAATCATTCCATTTTCTTCCATAACAGGGATAAACTCTGCCGGTGAGACAGGATGTCCGGTCTCATCTTTCCAGCGGAGAAGCGCTTCCACACCTGTGATCCGGCAGGTTCTGGCATCTACCTGAGGCTGATAATAAAGGCTGAAACCTTCATAATCCTGTATGACAGCCTTCTGCAGGCTGTACAGAAGTGATAACGAACGCTTTTTCCCTTCTAAAATCTGCTTAGAAAATATTTCCAGGCGGTTCTTGCCATGAGATTTCGCATACTGGAGTGCGTAATCTGCATAACGGCACAGTTCATCTACAGTCACCCCGTCTGCGGGATACATGGCGCAGCCGCCTGAAATTCCTACTGTCACCTTATTCTGGCGCCACTCCCTCAGATTTTTCAGAGTCTTTTGGATAGCTCTGTACAATTCCATACATTCCTCTGCAGAACCATTTTCAAGAATCACACCCATTTTATCTTTTTCCATACGGTATAAGGCGGCATTTCCAGGCAGGATTCCAAGAATAATCCTTCCCAGATCTTTTAACATCTGATCTCCAAATTTTCTGTCGAACACTTCATTAATCCGGCGGAAACTGTCCACATCCAGCACCATTACCGCCATCTGTTCTACCATGTCTTCCTTCATCATGCGGTTCAAATCGTTAACAAACTGACTGCGGTTTAAAAGCTGAGTCAGGGGATCCACCTTGTTCTGACGTCCCAGAGGAGTCATAATTCCTGCAAAAAGAGCAGGATCTCCCTCTGGATCTCTCATAAGCTGTCCCCGGCATCTGAGCCAGATATATTCCCCTCTCCTGTTTCTCGCCCTGAATTCAATCAGATGGCTGTCCTTTTCACATTTTCCTAGTTCCATATTCACTTTTTTAAATCGTTCCCAATCATCTGGGTGAATCAGCTCTTTCCAGAAAGGCAAAGGATTTTCCACTATTTCCCCTGGCAGTTCAAACTCTGCCACCTGCTGAGGGAATAGTGGAACACTCCTGTTTTCATATCACAAACATAGATAAAATCATCTGTACTCCTTACCAATGCGTGATAGAGTAATTCAGAAGAATATGTAACAACTGGATCCTTTGAACTGCACCTTCCTTTCTCCTGTGTCTGTTTTTTCATTGTCTTTATCGTCTCCTGCTATTTTTTACCGTAAATTACCGCTGTCTGTTTTCCGCTCTTTTTCGCCTCGTATAAAGCCTCATCTGCTTTTTGGTACAGAGTCTGAAAATCTCTTCCATCTCTGGCTGCCATAGCTACTCCAATGGAAGCTGAAATCTGAACTGTTTTTTCCTGTCCATATGAAAGATTCAGCTTTTTCAGCAAAATTTCCAGATTTTTCTGTACGATTTCTTCTGGAATGTTGTTAATTAACACCACAAACTCATCTCCAGCCAGCCGGCAGATGATATCATAATTTCTGAAGTGCCGCTGCAGAATAGATGCCACATCCTGAAGTGCCGCATCTCCTGTCTGATGTCCCAGCGTATCGTTCAGCCCTTTAAAATTATCTAAGTCTAATATAATAAACGCATGGCTTTCTGTCTCAGGATCCATGTTATTAAGAAGCTCTGTAATTAGTTCTGTTCCCTTTCCTCTGTTATACAAACCTGTCAGGTAATCTGTTCCTGCCTTCTGCCGGAAAATTTCTATTTCCTGTCTCATCACCAGCTGTTCTGTGATATTTTCAGCCAGTCCCACACATTGAAATACCTTATTCTCGTCATCCAGCAAAGCGCTGATACGGATCTGATAGTGATATCGCTTCTCCCCGTCTTCAAAAACCAGCTGAAATACCTGCGTACCCCGGATCTCCTCCAGGCTGGCGAACAGATCCTGAATCTGCCTTTTAGAATTTTCACCTTCTGGCAGAAACTGCAGAATCTGCTCCGGAGCATTCTCAATTATCTCCGGCAGAGATAATTCCTCCACACATTCCGGATTCAGACACCGGAGCTGTCTTGTTTTCAGATCATAAATAAGAATCAGAGCGTCGCTTTTTCCAATTGCAGCCCGAAGCATCTCATCATTTACCTTCATCTGATGGTACATAGAAAGCGCGTCCTTTTTTTCTTTCATCAGGAAAAGAATAATAGTACCGCAAAGCAGAGCTACGGCTGCCATTACTTTTGCCATTATGATGTAGATATCTTTTCCAGACATCTTTCTTATATAATCAAGAATCTGAGACTGCTTCATTACGGTAATAGAATACCAGTCATTAATTTTAAGAGAAGAAAAATAAATCACATAGTTGATTCCATCTCTGCTGAATTCATCAAGAAACGCTTCTCCCTTCTGTATCCTCGCCTTCACCTGATCTATGCTCTGGCTCATGTTGATATTGCTGATATTCTCAAACAGGTTGTTGCTGTCAAAATGAAAAAAATCTGGATTTCCTCGAAGAATGTAATCCCCGTTCCGATCAACAACGCGGTATTTCTGCTCCTCACCATCCATATCCTGGTGAAGCTGAAATTTATCCACCTCTACTACCCCGTAGAGAACTCCCCTCACCTGATCTTTTCCATCTAAAATCGGTACTGAAATGATAAAAATATGATTATTTTCTATCACCTGGGAATGTTTGTTATCTGTTATCGTATACTTTTTTTCAAGGGCATTTTTAAAATAGGGCTGTTCTGATACGTCCAGCCGTGATCCATTTGTCACCCAGGAGTTTCCTTCCAGATCTGCCAGAGCAAATCTCTGAAAATCCTGCTGCATTTCGTTTGAAATATTTCTCAGGATCTCCATATTCTTTTCTGTGTGAAGTTCTCCCTCCTGAAAAAACTCCGCCATCGCACTCAGCTTTTTTAAGTATCCGCTCAGCTTTGTCTCCAGCACAAGGCTTCCCTGACTTGCAACACGCGCCATAGCGTCCAGCTCTAATTGATATTCCCTAGCCTGCATTGCTCTGTTAAAATCAAGCAAAGAAGTAAGCACAAATCCAAAAATCATGAATACAAGGATAATTTTCATAAAATAACTATAATATCTCTTCTTCATAACTGCTTCCCCTTTTCTATTTCTGACTTTTATTTTATCATCAACTGTCTGGGCAGACAACCGTTTGAAGAAAGATTTATGCACTATTTCTGTATAAATTTCAGCAAAAAAATACAGAAAGCGGTATCCGCGCTCTCTATGCGCCCGTTTTCTGTATTTTTTTCTATATTTTCCTGTTTATTTTTATTTCTGCTGTTTTTTATTGTGTTTTATTTTTCATTCCTGCTGCGCTTAGACGCGACATGGCTCTGGCCAGTTCCCTCTGGTTTCTGTAGTATTCCCTAAGAGACTGTTCCTGGCGCAGCTGTTCCTCCGCTCGTTCCTTTGCCTCCCGGGCCCGGTTAACATCGATATCCTCTGGTCTCTCTGCCGAATGGACGAATACCTTCATCCTGTTATTCACCATTTCCGCAAATCCTGCCCCTGTAGCAATCACTCTTTCTTCCTGCTTTTCTCTGTCTCCATCGTATTTCTGCGGAGCCTCTGCTGGAATAAATCTGGTAATTCCAGGAACCAGAGCGATAACGGTGTTTTCATGATGCGGCAGAAAGGTATGTCCTCCGTCTGTAGAGGGAAGGGTAATTAACCTGGCCCTTCCCTGAAAAAACCGTTCACTGCTGGAATAAATTTCAAGACCAAAACTCTTTTCTGAATCCATAAAGCTCCTCCTCAAAACAGGTTCCTGGTTACTGCTCTGTTTTCCCCCCCTCTGTCTTTGCGATTACTTCGTCAATGGTTCCTACATTGAAAAATGAATTTTCCGGATAGGCATCCATTTTTCCGTCCAAAATCATCTTAAACCCACGAATTGTCTCTTTCAGCGGCACATACTTTCCTGGAATTCCTGTAAAGTTTTCAGCCACATGAAAGGGTTGTGACAGAAACTTCTGAACCTTCCTGGCCCTGAATACGATATTCTTGTCTTCCTCTGAAAGTTCTTCCATTCCCAAGATGGCAATAATATCCTGAAGTTCTCTGTACTTTTGCAGTATCTCCTGGACGCGTCTTGCCGTTTCATAGTGCTCTTCACCCACAATGTCAGCTTCCAGAATCCTGGATGTAGACTCCAGTGGATCTACAGCCGGATAAATTCCCTGCTCTACAATTTTTCTGGAAAGTACTGTAGTCGCATCCAGATGAGCAAATGTTGTTGCCGGGGCTGGATCAGTCAAGTCATCAGCCGGCACATATACCGCCTGAACGGAGGTAATGCTTCCTTCCTTTGTGGAGGCAATTCTCTCCTGAAGTTTTCCCATCTCTGTCGCCAGCGTTGGCTGATAGCCTACAGCCGACGGCATTCTCCCCAGAAGAGCCGATACCTCAGATCCTGCCTGCACAAAGCGGAAAATATTATCAATAAACAGAAGTACATCCTGACGCTCCCTGTCCCGAAAATATTCTGCCATGGTAAGACCTGTCTCAGCCACACGCATTCGTGCTCCCGGCGGCTCATTCATCTGCCCAAATACCAGGGCTGTTTTCGAGAGAACTCCTGATTCTTTCATTTCTGTCCACAAATCGTTTCCTTCCCTGGATCGTTCTCCGACTCCAGTAAAAATGGAATATCCCCCATGTTCTGTGGCAATATTCTGAATCAGCTCCTGAATGAGCACCGTTTTGCCAACTCCCGCTCCTCCAAACAGACCGATTTTTCCTCCTTTAGCGTAAGGAGCCAAAAGGTCAATCACTTTGATTCCTGTCTCCAGAATCTCTACTACCGGCTTCTGCTCTGAAAAGGAAGGAGGATCTCTGTGGATTACCCAGTGTTCCTCTTCTTCCAGAGAACTGCCTCCGTCCAGAGTTTCTCCCAGAACATTAAACAGGCGTCCCAAAGTTTTATCTCCTACAGGAACCTGTATTCCCTTTCCTGAAGCCTCCACCTCCATGCCGCGGCAGAGTCCTTCGCTGGCGGACATCATAATGCACCGTACGGTTCTGTTCCCCAGATGCTGGGAAACCTCCATCACACAGGTTTTTTCTCCATTTTTTACCCTCAGGGCATCTTCTATGTGGGGAAGATCCCCATTTTCAAATAAAACATCTACAACAGGTCCCATAACCTGTATAATTCTGCCTTTGTTCATACACCGTCTCCTCTAACGCTTCTTTTTCTGAGCCCCGGCTCCTCCAATTACTTCTGTAATTTCCTGAGTAATCGCCGCCTGTCTCGCTCTGTTATACTGAATAGAAAGTTCCTTCAACATCGCTTTTGCGTTATCTGTGGAAGCCTGCATTGCCATCATTCTGGCATTGTGCTCACTGGCATAGGATTCCACAAGAGCGCCGTAAATGACTCCTACTATATAGCTCGGCACAATGTTATCCATTACCTCTCCTGCGGAAGGAAACAGACGTATTTCTTCCCGATGTACATCTACAGGAAGAGAGATCCGCTTCTGAAATGGATGTTTTAATGGCAGAAGCGTCTCAAGCACAGGTTCCTCCTTTATGGCATTTACCATCTGAGTATAAAGAATCGACACTTCGTCAAACATTCCGTCCAGAAATCCCCCTGCTACTGTTTCCGTAATCATCCTCGCTCTGTGCATGGTTGGTTTCTGAACTGTGTACCGAAAGCTTCCATCCATATCTGCATCCTTTTTGGAAAAATACTGGCGTCCCACAACCCCCAGCACATAGAGCTTTGTGTGGCCAGGCTTTTTCAGCTCGTCTTCTGCCATTTTAATAATATTGTGATTATACGAGCCGTTTAGTCCCTTGTCCGCTGTAACTACTATCAACGCCCGCTTTCTGTCTTCCGGCTTTATCTCCGGCCGGCTGTCCAGATAACGGCTCTCCCTCTCCTCCTCCGGCAAGTGGCGCAAAATTCTCTCCAGAGCCGTATGAACCCCGAAAAAATAAGGTTCCGTATCAGCCAGAATCTTCTTGGCCCGTTTCATTTTAGAAGAGGAAATCATATACATGGCATTCGTAATCTTCATTGTATCCTGGATGCTCTTCATCCTTGTCTGAATTTCCTTTGTGCCGGCCATTTAATCACCCGCCTTTCTCTGCTGCTAAACAGTCTGATCCGCTCTGTACTGGTTTGCAGTCTCAGAGATCTGCTTTTCCATTTCATCCGAAAGCTCACCCGTCTTTTCAATCTCCTCTCCAATCTCAGGGAAACTTCCGTCAAAATAATTTAAAAGCTCTCTCTGGAACGCCCGGACCTTTTTCACATCCATCCCCATAAACACCTGATGTCTGGCAGCGCAGAGTGTAATCACCTGCTCATGAAGACTTAAAGGACTGCCTAACGGCTGTTTCAATAGCTCCATCAATGTTTTTCCATATTGAAGCTGCTGTTTTGTGGAGGCGTCCAGATCAGAGCTGAACTGAGTGAATACTTCCATTTCCCGGTACTGAGCCAGATCGATTCTAATGCTTCCCGATGCTTTTTTCATAGCCTTTGTCTGTGCAGCGCCTCCTACACGGGACACAGAAAGCCCTACGTTAACAGCTGGGCGCTGACCTGCAAAAAATAAGTCTGTCTCAAGGAAAATTTGTCCGTCGGTAATGGAAATTACATTTGTAGGAATATAGGCTGAAACATCTCCAGCCTGCGTCTCGATAATCGGAAGCGCGGTAATAGAACCGCCTCCCAGAGTATCGCTTAAACGGCTGGATCGCTCCAGCAGCCTGGAATGAAGATAAAATACATCTCCCGGATAGGCTTCACGTCCTGGCGAACGCTCCAAAAGCAGGGACAGCGCCCGGTAAGCTACCGCATGCTTGCTTAAATCATCGTAGACAATTAATACATCCTTTCCTCTGTACATAAAATACTCTGCCAGAGCTGTTCCAGAGTAGGGAGCAATATACTGAAGGGGCGCACAGTCACTGGCTGAAGCCGCCATAACAATGGAATACTCCATTGCCCCATGTTCTGCAAGGGTGGATACCAGCTTAGCTACAGTAGATGCCTTCTGGCCAATCGCCACATAAATACAGATTACATCTTTTCCCTTCTGGTTTAAAATTGTATCTACAGCAATAGAAGTTTTTCCTGTCTGCCTGTCTCCAATAATCAGTTCTCTCTGTCCCCGTCCAATGGGAAACATGGAATCAATCGAAAGAATCCCTGTCTCAAGCGGTCTGTCTACTGATTTTCTTTCCACAATTCCAGGAGCTTCCTGTTCCACCGGACGATAATCCTCTGCCTTTATTTCTCCCTTTCCATCAATCGGCGCTCCCAGGGCATCCACTACGCGCCCCATAAACGCCTCTCCCACTGGGATTCCTGCTTTTCTCTTCGTCCTGTACACACGGCTTCCTTCGCTGATTCCTGTATCCTTTCCAAACAAAATACAGCCGATGCTGTCCTCTTTGATATCCTGGACCATTCCCTTCAATCCATTTTCAAACAGAAGGATTTCTCCATACATCGCCTGATCCATGCCATAAATTCTGGCGATTCCATCTCCCACGGAAATGACGGTTCCTGTCTCTTCCCCCCTGCATCTGTCATCGTAATTTTTAATCTCTTCCTTCAGAATCGAAATAATATCCTCTGAAC
>UMEJ01007722.1_pt1 | contig 10422 bp, 10 predicted proteins | sample 1964731 | NCBI WGS metagenome assembly UMEJ01 (sample SAMEA4836018, study PRJEB28245) | human gut metagenome | biome: gut microbiome; material: fecal sample | place: Denmark | collected 2008 | reverse complement strand
CTGAAGAGGTGGGAGTCTTCTCGACTGAGATAAATAATATATAAAACCAACCGGGTATTCTTCATGAATTGAGTTATTTTCGTGATAGCTGCGAGCGTAGTCTGTGTGATTATACACTGTTTGAACCGATTTATCGGTGAGTTTGTATAATCTCACAGAAATAAGCGGCGCAGCAGTTATAGAAAATAAGCTCATCATGAAGAATACCCGGCTGGTCTTTTTATAAATTTATTTCATTGCTTCTTTAATTGCACTTAACAGTTCATCATATGTTTCATATGCCGGGATCTGTGGATAGTCTGCTTTAATCTTATCGGTACTTCTAAATAAAAATCCAGCTTTACTAGCCTGAATCATGCCAAGGTCATTATAAGAATCTCCACTTGCGATTGTGTCAAATCCGATAGACTGCAGTGCTTTGACTGTACTGAGTTTCGACTGTTCTACACGCATCTTGAATCCGGTAATCTCTCCATCTTCCGCAACCTCCAGTGTGTTACAGAACAATGTAGGCCATCCTAATTTCTCCATCAGTGGTGTTGCAAACTGTGTAAATGTATCACTGATAAGAATCACCTGACTAAATGTACGGAGCTCATCTAAAAACTCTTTTGCTCCCGGAAGCGGATCGATCTTGGCGATTGTCTCTTGAATTTCCTTCAATCCAAGACCATGCTCCTTTAAAATACCAAGACGCCATTTCATAAGTTTGTCATAATCAGGCTCATCTCTTGTTGTCTTCTTAAGTTCCGGAATATTACTTGCCTTGGCAAAAGCAATCCAAATTTCCGGTACTAATACTCCTTCTACGTCTAAACATGTGATATCCATCATTCTTTCCTCCTCTTTATATGTCATAAGATGATGTTGAGTACAAAAGCCTTCCATTATATTTTTTTACTCTACACCTTGTGATACCTTGAAATCGCACGAAGCACCTTCTCCATCTCAAATGGCTTCGCCAGATGCTCATTCATACCGGCATTTTTTGCTTTCTGAATATCGTCAGCAAATGCATTTGCTGAAATTGCAATAATCAGTACAGTTGCACCCCGTGGGTGAGTGCATGTACGGATTCTTCTGGTCGCTTCAAGACCGTCCATGACCGGCATCATAATATCCATCAGAATCAGGTCAATCTCCTGTTCCCCTGATTGTTCAAAGATATCCAGTGCCTCCTGTCCATTTTTTGCAGCTGTTACCTGTACTCCTGATTCTTCCAGAAGATACCGGGCAATTTCCAGATTCAGCTCATTGTCTTCTACAAGCAATACGTGCATACCTTCCACATTGGACATCTCCGCCTCTGACTGTACACTTACATTTTCAAAACCCCTGTCAATTGCAAATGGAAGAACTAATATAAATGTACTTCCTACATCCTTTTTACTCTTTATCTTAATCGTGCCACCCAAAGTATCCACTAGCTTCTTTGAAATTGCCATACCAAGACCGGTTCCTCGGTAAACGGTACGAGCTCCTGTATCTTCCTGTGTAAATGTTTCAAAAATATGTTTCTGAAATTCTTCACTCATGCCAATTCCAGTATCTGAGACAGAGAATCGATACACTACATCATCTTCTGTCCGTGATACCATATCTACACGAAGCGTGATCTTACCATGGATTTTATTATATTTTACTGCATTACTAAGGATATTTGCAAATATCTGACGGAAATGCATCGGACTTCCCACTACATGTGGACATTCAATTTCTGACACTCCGATCTTTTCCAGCTCCAGTCCCATTTTCTCTGCCTGGGATTCCAGATCTGTCCAACAGCCTCTAAGTACTTCCCGGATATCAAATGGCTTATGTTCTACTTCCAGCCCGCTTGTCTCCAATCTGTTCATATCCAGCACATCGTTTACAAGCTGCAAAAGATTACCTGCTGTCATTTTCATTTTTTCATGGCATTCTTTCAATCTTTCTGGAGCATCCCAGTTTTTCTCTTCAATATCCAGCATACCCATGATGCCATTGATCGGAGTCCGGATATCATGGGACATTTTCCGAAGGAATTCTGCCTTGGCATCATTAGCAATTCTTGCCTCTTTCAATGCCTTAACCAGCTCTTGCTGATAAGCCAGCTCTTTCTGCTTATAATCATCAATAATCTGCGTCACATACAGCACTTCTGTTACGGATTCTGTCGGAACTTTCTCCTGCGCGATAAATAATGCACATCTCCAGATTCCCTGCTTATTCGGATATTCCCGGCTGACAAAGTTCTTCTCTTTTAACCGTTCCCCCAGTGTTGACAAGTCAAAGAACTTTCGCATTTCTTCCTGATAATCTTCATGAATCTGAAATGTACAAAATTCCATCAGCTTTTCAGATGCAATTCCTCTGTCATTTGCAATTTTGTACATTTTATTTGGTTCAGAAATCTGCTCCATATAATCTGTGTTCAGATTTATATTATAGATTGCATAATAAATCTCACTTGTTGCAGCTTTTAGACTTCGAAATCGCATTTCCCGCTCGATGTTCTTAGTAATATCCTGATGATAACCACGTATGCAGACTCCGATTCTCTCATAATCTTTCGGCCGCACTCCTCCACATCGGATCCAGATTTTTCCACGAGTCGGATGGTGCCACGGATAAATGACGTCAGCATATCCTTTTTCCAAAGTTTCTTTCACACAGTTGTCCACTTTTTCCGTATATTCCGATGGAATATTGTCTCTCCATATACGGTAACATTCCTCACTTGTGGTACCTTTCGTCAGCCCCAGAAGCTCACGCATATTTGCATCGGCCTCCATCACCGGTTCTTTTCCCTCTTGCCTGATAATCGACCAGATACCAATCTGTGCTCCGCAAAAGATTTCTTCTATATTCCTGCGGTATTTCTGCCTGGACTTGATAGATGCCATCTCAAGCTTTGTACATTCTTTCTTATAAGCATCAACTACTACTCCGATATGATAGCCCAACAGGGAAAGCAGCCTTCGGATCAGTCTGGATTTCTTCATATCCGGATTATCCACGCCCACAAAACCCATTAATTTTCCGTGGATAGAAATGGGAAAGGCAATCAGCGTCTGAACATTCTGGAACTTTAAAAGTCCGTATTCCTGGGGCATCTCCGCTTTGATATCCTCCAGTTCCTCCATCAGGATATTTTCCCCCTGCAGGAACAGATGTATCCAGTTTGGCATACTCTCGAAAGGAATTCCTTTCAGATTATCAATCTGTGGTGTCACCCCTTCTTTGCACCATTCATATGTATTGGTTGTTGTATAGTCTTCATTAATTTCAAATACATAGGCACGGTCTGCGCATGTATACTCACCGACTTCACGTAACACGGTATTGATTCCATCGTCGATCAGCTCTGTACTGCTAAGACTTGTAATCTGCTCGATCATAAATCGTTCCGCTTCCAGTTCTGCGCTTAACTTTCCATTTTCATACAATAATTCCGCTATTGTATGGTTCTCTGTCAGACTCATAAGGCCACCTCTTTTCATATCTGGTTATCTGTTTTTATCTGTCTGCGCGTGGTCTTTCTTTTCTCATAGGCCGTATTCTCTCTTACTTTTATGAAATGGTAAGCTCTTCCAACATCTGTCGTACGGTCTTTCCATTTCCCGGATGCCGTTTGTATGGTGCGATTTCCTCCAACGGCTCCAGTACAAAAGAGCGTTTATGCATTTCAACATGGGGAATACATAAGTCATCCTCCTGACTGATCAGATCATCATAGAAAATGATATCCAGATCCAGCGTTCTTGGTCCCCAGTGAATGATCCGCTCTCTTCCGGCTTCCTTTTCAATCCGGTTCAGTTCTCTAAGGAGTTCCTTCGGATAATAAAGAGTTTTCATTCTCAGACAGCCATTCAGAAAATCCGGCTGGTCTGTCACACCGTACGGTGGGGTTGTAATAAATCCGGACACTTTTTCTACTTTGCTTGCAGGAAGCGCGTCAATTGCTGCCACTGCATCGTCCAGAATCTGTTTGCTGTCTCCCATATTAGATCCGAGGGCAATGTAAGCCGTGTGCCAGCTTCTTGTGATTCTAACGCTGACCGTTTTAAGCGGAAGTCCTACCGGTGCCCATGGTTTCTGAATCTCCAGTGTTACTTTTTCAAGCCCGTCAAACTTCTGAAGCATATCTTCCACCAGTTCTTCGGCCACTCGCTCCAGTAATTTGTATGTATGTGATTTTACAAATTCTGTAATAAATGCACTGACTTCTCCGTAATGGATCGATGCCGTCAGCTCATCGGTCTTTCCGGCTTTTCTTGTGTCTGTATAAAGTGTTGCGGACACGATGAACTTCTGTCCCAGTACATTTTCTTCTGGAAATACGCCGTGATTTGCGAATATTTCCAGACCTTCAATTTTAATCTGATCTAATTCCATCCTCTATACCTCATGGTCACGCATAAGCGCTTTTGTCATCTGAATGGCTCTCTTATTCTTCTTTACATCATGGACACGCACAAATGCACTGCCTTTTTGAACACCGTATACCGTCGTCACGAGTGTTCCTTCTTCCCGCTGATCGACTGGCAGATCCAGTGTCAGACCAATGACAGATTTTCTGGAAGTTCCAAGAAGGATTGGGTAATTGAGCTTCTGCATGATTTCTAATTTGTCAATAATCTCCAGATTCATCTCGTAAGTCTTTCCGAATCCAACTCCCGGATCCAGAATAATCTTATCATCTGCAATCCCTGCTGCCTTTGCCAGACGTATACACTCCCGCATATCCTCCATAAAATCATCCAGGAAATTGCTATATTCTGTATTGTCACGGTTGTGCATCAGGCAGCAGGCAACGTTATGTTTTGCGATGACATCTGCAATCTTCTCGTCATATTTCAGACCCCAGATATCATTCACAAGATCTGCTCCTGCCTGAACTGCTGCTTCTGCCACCTTACTTTTATAAGTATCAATGGAGATTGGCACATCAAACTCTTTTTTCAGTTTCTCAATGATCGGAGTCACTCTTGCAATTTCTTCCTCATCCGTGATCATTATATGTCCCGGTCTTGTAGACTCGCCTCCTACATCAATGATGTCTGCGCCGTCCTTGACCATCTGTCTTGCATGCTCCATTGCCTGATCCATGCCATTATATTTTCCACCATCAGAAAAGGAATCCGGTGTTACATTCAAGATTCCCATAACATAAGTTTCATGCTCTACGTCAAATTTCTTTCCGCCAATAATCATATCTTTATCTCCATATTCTTCTCTTCTTCGCTCCAATTACACTGCTCTTTTACCGGACACACAAAACAATTTCTGGAACGCTTGTCACACTCATAAAATAGTCTTGCAACCTCCGACATGCCGTTACATTTTCTGCGATGTCCACGCACAGCTTCTAATATCCATGCCCGTTCCGTCTCTGAAAATGCATCCTTTTCCGAAAGTGTATCTAAAATCTCGCCTGCGATATTCTCACCTGCAATTTCGTGAGGAATCTTGTCCGTGTACTGCAAAGCTTTTCCAATGTCATGTAAAATTGCTGCTGTGTAAATTAACTCCTTATCAATGCCAAGACCTGCTTCCAGATTCTTAATATACGCAATCCGCGCTACATCCAAAAGGTGTGTGATCTGGTGACAACAAAATTCACGGTCATGCTCCATTTTTTCATTTTCCCGGTAATACTTCTGATAAAGTGGATGATTCCAGACTGCATTGAGGCGCGGCATCTCTATATACTTTTCCATCAGCATCGCTATCTCTCCAACATGCGGAAAAATCGTTCTTCCAGTGTCGGGTCTGTCTCGAAGACTCCACGTCTTGCCAGCGTCACTGTCTGGCTTCCCGGCTTCTTGATTCCGCGCATAGTCATGCACATATGCTCCGCCTCGATCATTACGATTGCGCCTTTTGCCTGCATATGCTCCATCAGCGCATCGGCAATCTGTCCCGTCAACTGCTCCTGAAGCTGCAGTCTTCTTGCAAATACTTCTACTGTTCTTGCAAGCTTGCTCAGTCCTACGACTTTTCCATCCGGGATATATCCGATATGTACTTTTCCGTAAAATGGCAGCAGGTGGTGTTCGCATGTGGAGTAAAATGTAATATCTTTTTCCACAACCATCTCACTGCTGTCTACTGTAAATGTCCTGGACAAATGTGTTGCTGCATCTTCTTCCATGCCGCCGTATATCTCTTCATACATTCTTGCAATCCGGTCCGGAGTGTCAATAAGCCCCTCCCGGTTCACATCTTCACCTATTCCTTCTAATAAAAGCCGAACTGCCTGTTCTACTTTTTCATGATCTATCATTTTTATTCGCTCTTTTCTATTTTCTTCCACAATCCGCTTCACTTCTCCCAGATAAGAAAGCGAACCACATGCGATGATTACCTGATTATTCATTCCTGCACCACATGCTGCTGTCGCTGATTCCACCGCCGACTGAATACTGTCTTTTGCTTCTGCTTCTTCGCAATATTTTCTGGCACAGTCCGCAAGCTTCCCGGCACTTAAGCTTCTGGCTTTGTTCGGAAGTTCTACGGTGTAAACCTTCTTTGCCAGAGGGCACAGGATACTTGTAATCTTTTCATACTCCTTATCCTGAAATACTCCCATAATAAGCTGGATTTCTTTTCCTTTAAAGTACCGCTCAATGGACGTTCTCAGTTTGATTGCAGCGTCCTCGTTATGTGCTCCGTCTATGATAAAAACCGGATTCTTTCTAAGGCAGGTAAATCTGCCTTCCCACACGGTTTTTGCAAGCCCGTCCCGCACTGCTTCATCCGGAATCTCATATCCAAGCGTTCTTAACTGCTTTACAATCTCAAGCGCTGTGGCAAGATTCTCTCTCTGGCACTGCCCCGAAAGATTCGAATGCATTTTTTCAAACTCTTTATAAGAAAATGTGATTCCATCGTAACTGTCCGTCAGAATTTCCATTTTCTTTGGCTCCGCCTCTACATAAGAGCAGTTCTTCTCTTCTGCTTTTTTCTTCAGGACATTTCTCACAACGTCTGTCTGTCTCGCGGATACTACCGCACAACCAGGTTTGATAATGCCCGACTTCGTCCGGGCAATCTCCTCCAGCGTATCTCCAATCACACCAAGATGATCGACGCTGATGGTTGCAAATGCTGCACAGATGGTGTTCTTCACAATATTCGTCGCGTCCGTCTCACCGCCAAGTCCGGTCTCAAGTACAACCATGTCGCAATGCATTTTCCGAAAATACAAAAAAGCCATTGCCGTCTCTGCTTCAAATAACGTCGGGAGAGGTTCTCCCTTTGCTTTCAGACTGGCAATCGCTTCCTTTATCTTCTCTACACTCTGTGCAAAATCCGATTCCGAGATCCATGTTCCGTCCACCTGGATCTTCTCCAGATAAGACATAACGGTCGGAGAAACATATCGCCCGGTTCTGCAGCCAGCCTCACTTAATATAGTCGAAGTGTACGCAAGCACAGAGCCCTTGCCATTCGTTCCTGCAATATGTATGAACTTAAGATCGTCCTGTGGATCACCAAGCTCATGCAACAGACCTCGAATCGTATCTAAGCCAAGTACACTTCCGTATTTCGACATCTCGTCCAAATATACCCTTGCTTCTTTGTAGGTCACGTTTTTTAGTTCCCTTCTTTTTTATATAATTTACTATGATATTCACATATTAGACTTATCATACCACTGTAAGCGCAGGATAACAAGCGAATCTTTTCGAAAAAATATACCATAACTTTTTCCATCTGTAATGGTATATTTCATCATCTCAAGATTCCCGAATATCGGATCAGTGTAAGAATCACCTGCACTGCAAAAATCGCCGGAATCCCGTATCGGAATTCATTCTTTCTCGTTTTGTGGTGGAACACATGCATTCCAATCCACGCTCCAATCGAGCCGCCAATGCATGCGAACCCAAGAAGTGTCTTCTCACTGGTACGCCACTCGTCATTCTTCGCTTTCCATTTGTCCTGACCAAATGCCAGAAATGTAATGATATTTATAACACAAAGATAAATGATAAAATTTTTGTTCATGTTTTTTATAAAAAGACGAAATTCCAAAATTCCGTCCCCTTTTACCTCTCGTAATTCTTATCTTTTTTTATTATTTTACCACATGTTCCGTAATCTTTTCAAACAAGATTTCACCATCTCATGGCTTCTAATGGCTTGAAAATGTGTTTTGCTTTTATTAGAAAGAATCAGACAATAAAAAATCGGAAAGATGTACAATCTTAATTCCATTTTCAATTCCCTTATCCATCTCATTTAAAGTTACCACATATTTCGGATAATGATCTCGGATTGCCATCAAGTTTCCCACTTCTCTGTCTGAATTCTGTGGAATCTGCACACACACTTGAACATATATTTTTTCTTCTCTTCGGATCGCCACAAAATCAATTTCTTTCGTATCATTTTTTCCTACAAATACTTCATATCCGCGTCGTTTTAATTCAAGAAAAACAAGATTTTCCATTACCCCATCTAACATTTTTCGATTGTAACCAAGAAGCGAATACTTCAAAGAAACATCGGAAAGATAATACTTCTCTTGGGTTTTTAAAATATTTTTCCCTTGTAAGTCATAACGGGCACACGGATATATAATAAATGCCTGTTCCAGCCAGCGTAAATAATTGTAAACGCTTTCTACAGAAATTTTCCGGTGCTCACTTTTCAAAAAATTGGAAATCGAGTTTGCTGAAAATGTTTTTCCTACATTTTCAATAATATATTTTACTACCCTGTCAAATAGATCCTGTTTGTTAATCCGATGGCGTTTCACAATATCGCGGGAAACCACCGTGTAATAAATTCCATTTACTATCTGATACGCCTGCTGCGATTCATATTCTCCAAGTGCAATGATCGGAAATCCTCCAAAGCGAATATACTCTTCCAGCAGCTCTGTTTTTGACTTACCACTTTCTTTTTTAAATTCCAGATACTCTTTATAAGATAAGGTAAAAACCGGAATTTGTATATAACGTCCAGTCAGATAGGTCGAAATCTCACTTGACATTAACTTGGAATTAGAACCGGTTATATAAATATCTGCCTTTCCGGCTTCTAACAAATTATTAATTGCCTTCTCCCAGCCTGGTACTTCTTGTATTTCATCTAACAGAAGATAACAGTGTTCCTTTCCCCCTATAGCTTCTACCAATTCATCATACATCTGTTTTGCAGTTATACTCTCCGGTATATCCATATCCGTATACCGTTTCTCTATAATATGATCTTGTGAGACACCCTCTCTTATAAGTTCTTCTTTAAACATTTGAAAAATTGTAGATTTTCCACAACGCCGCACACCTGTCAGTATTTTTACAAGAGGTTTATCTTTAAACGCTTTTAATGCATCCATATAATCTGGTCTGTAAATCATAGAACGCCTCCTTTTTCCATGTTTAATGTTTCTATATTATATATTACCTAAATTCCATTATGTATTCAACAGTTTTTAAGGTTAAACCTTAAAAACTATATTATTTTTCACATTTTTTCAGGTGATATAGAAATTAATTTAATACATATGTGGTTATAAAATTCCCCCTCCCAGATGCGTGACATCTGAGAGGGGGATAAAATCTTTTGATATCTGTACCGATACGCCCTTTTGTTATTTATTTTTTCTTCTTATAACCGTCACACTGATCACAGCTGCCGCTGCAATTGCTGCCAGTGCATAAAGCATCGGTCTTGCTTCGTCTCCTGTGACTGCTGCCATCTGGTTTTTCAGCTTATTTAACGGTGTCTTTTTTTCTGATTCATGTCCCTTTCCAGTGCCCGGTGTTCCTTTATTCGGATCTTTATCCTTATCTGGATTTTTTCCCGGATCTTTATCCTTGTCCGGGTCTTTGCTTTCGCCGCCGCTGGTATCTTCTGCTGTCTCAATGACCAGTGTCGTATCCTCGCAGACTTCTTCCAGTGTCAGATATCCGTCTTTGAACTGTTCCGTAACGTCTTCTCCGTTCAGAAGAATCCTTGAAACCTTCCATCCTTCTTCCGGTGTGATCCGTATCTTCGGCTCGGCAAAACGATCCACAACAAAGTTATCTATGTTGCCTTCTATCTGATCTTCTTCCCCTTCTATCACTACATCTGCGTGACTTTTTTCCACACGGATATTATGGGAGTCCGGCACGGTTGTACTGATGGTGCTCTGGGAATTCGATGAGCTTCCTGCATCTGCTGCCAGAACAGACATGGTCGTAAAGAACATCGATGCGATTGTAGCCAGCATAGTCATCACTGCCACAAACACTGCCGTTGTAATGCGGACAGTCTTTTTATCCACAATGATATCCATATTTTCTGTCTTTTTCCTCATATGCACGCCCCCTTACTCACTTTTGTCCACGTATGATATCGTAAATGTCACCGTATCTGCGTACTCTCCAGCCGCCGCTTTCTTCCAGTCTTCTTTTTTAATTGCGATAGTAAGAGGTGTCTCTT
>UMEJ01034349.1_pt1 | contig 10446 bp, 15 predicted proteins | sample 1964731 | NCBI WGS metagenome assembly UMEJ01 (sample SAMEA4836018, study PRJEB28245) | human gut metagenome | biome: gut microbiome; material: fecal sample | place: Denmark | collected 2008 | reverse complement strand
GTATTCCAGTGAATGCAATAGATACTACAGCGGCGGGCGATACTTTTATTGGTACATTGGCATGTGAGATTTCTAAAAGAAAAAATTTAGATGATGCAGTAAAGATTGCCAATAAGGCAGCCGCTATATGTGTCCAGCGGATGGGAGCACAAAAAGCTATTCCTTATGCAACAGAAATATAATTACAAACAATACCAACAAATCAGTTCTACTTAATAATAATTCGCTTGAAAAATAATAAGAATATTCGTAAAATAATATTAAAAGAATAGAAACGAGAAAATACTAATGGAAGATAAGAAATTTGAATTATTTTATGATGTTATGAAAGAAATGGATAAGGCATATGATTTGATGGTAGAATATGATTCCTTACCGCACAATTATGGAAATTATGTATTATATCAAGTCGAATCGCATATGATTGATTGCATAGGAAGAAATGCAGGTATTACAATTACTGAATTAGCAGATGATTTTGGGAAAACTAGGAGTGCTTGTTCACAAATGGTAAAAAAACTTCGTGATAAAGGTTGGGTTGAACAAGTTAGAAATAAAGAAAATAATAGGGTATATAATTTATTTTTAACAGAAGAAGGAATGAGCATTTTTAGGAACCATGCTCAATTTGAATACCAGTGTTATAAGCGTGGATTTGAAGGGTTGAAAGCATTTACTTATGAAGAATTGGAAATTTATTTAGCAATTCAAAGGAAAATTAATGAATCGTTTCAAAGAGATGTAGAAGAAAGTTATGATTATTTTGAAACAGACGAAAAATAATACGTCAAGAGACGAGGGAGATTCAACCGAATCTCCCTCATTTTGACTTTATAAAACAGTCTACGCAATTGCTTTGAAAGATGTGAACTAGCAGCAGTCGTTGCCACAGCCGCATCCACCGCAGCCACCACATCCGCCACAGCCATTTCCAAGTCCGCCACAGCAGATGAGTAATAAGATGATCCACAGGCAACTGTCATTGCCATATCCGCCACAGCCATTGCCACATCCGCCACAGCAGATGAGTAATAAGATGATCCACAGGCAGCTATTATTTGCAAATCCGCAATCATTACCGCATCCGCAGCTATTTCCTCTTCTTCCGTCATCGCATCCACAGCCACAGTTTGTTGCGCTTAAATCGCTCATGTTGATTCCTCCGCATAAAGAATATTTACACTATATCCTATGTCTGGAGGGGAAATGTGTGAATAAATTATATCTTTTAATATTACGCATTATATTAGATTTTGCAGGAAAGCTGTGAGTAATAACATAACATTTTAATAATGCTTTAGACCTTAATAGCGCAGCAACTTCTTCACAGAATGCTGATAGCGGTAAGCCCGGTTCTGCAGTTTTAACTTTTCAATTTTGTTCATATCATTCTTTTCATGCTCGTCATAAAGCTTCAGAAGATATGCAAGATTATAATTCCGGTTCTGATACCATTTGAACAGAAGCCAGTTCATAATATCCGGATACCAGTAGCGCTCCGGAATTTTTGCTTCGCGCAGCAGAATGATATGATGCAGTGCCTGGATCGCAAGTTCACCTAGTCTGGCGGCGTTTTCTCTTTGGCGGAACAGGGCATTGCTTTGCTCGATGATGTCATATAAGGCACCGGCTGCTTTCCAGTAAGTTACAAATGTAGGATGATCTGGGTCTTCAACTTCTTCAGATTCTTCATAGAGATTAAATGTCTGCATTTTCGAAGGACGGTTTCCGCGGATTTCCCGGTCATATTCGGCACGCTTTACCGGATCGGAAAGAACAAGGTAAGCCTCCAGAATTTCCTGCATCTTATCAGTTGTATCAATTCCGTTCCTCATATTGACGTCCGGGTGATAACGCTTGGCCAGTTTATTTTTAGCCAGTGTAATCTCCTGTGCGGACGCCTTTACGGAAACTTCAAGTATATCATAATAGTTTTTGGATTCCATAAATTTCCTCCCCTTATGGTGTCACTATTTACTCCCCAGTAATTAGCAAGAATATCATACGACAAATGCGTGAAGAAATCAATTTTTATTTCGTCGAATATTCTATTTTTAAAGGAAATATTTTGGAGAGACATTTATGGATCGTGTAAAAAAGATGGTGCATTATTGGTGTGATGATATAAAAAAAGCAGGGCTTACCGGAAAAGGGGTGACGGTTGCGGTTCTGGATACCGGACTTGCGCCGCATCCGGATTTTAAGAGCAGGGTTGTCGGCTGGCGGGACTGTATATATAGGAAAGAAAAATGTTATGATGATAATGGACATGGAACTCATGTGGCAGGGATCTTAGGTGGAAGTGGACAGATGTCCGGTGGGATTCTGTCCGGAATTGCTCCGCTTTGTCGATTTGTTATTGTAAAAGTGTTGGATCAAAAAGGGGAGGCAAATGTAGCGAGTATTCTTGCAGGTCTTAAGTGGGTGGAAATGAATCACAGAAAATATAAGATACGGATTGTGAATCTGTCAGCAGGAGCTGGGGAAAATCTGGAGCCCGGGAAAGAAAAAATGTTGATTGAAGCTGTAGAACATCTCTGGGACTTAGGTCTGGTTGTTGTGGTGTCGTCTGGAAATAACGGACCGGGAGAAGGAACCATTGCAATTCCGGGAAACAGTCGTAAAGTGATTACGGTCGGCGCTGTAAAAACAGAAAAAGCAGAGAAGGGGAGCTGTTCGGGATCCGGTCCTACGAAAGAATGTGTAGTGAAACCGGACGTAATAGCACCGGGATACCAGATTATTTCCTGCAACAGTCAGATACACGGAAAGAAAGATGCGTATACGGTAAAAAGTGGAAGTTCCATGGCGACTCCGGTCGTGTCCGGTGCGGTTGCTTTATTGATGGAAAAATATCCGAGGATTACCAATGTAGAGGTGAAATTAAGACTCAGGGAGACGTGCATACATTTACCCGGAGCAGGCGAACAGGGGTGGGGAATGTTGAATATCCGCGATTTTCTGAAACTTTAGAAGTCTAAAGAGGAAGGAACAGGGATTGTATGCGAGAAAATACAATAAAAATATAAGTGTAAAGAAAAAATACTTGACACCATGAGGCGTATCGTGTATGATAACACAGGTGATAAATGTGAACGAGATTCTAAAACAGGCTCTTCTGTTTGATTTCTATGGAGAATTACTGACAGATCATCAGAAAGAGATATACGGACAGTTTCTATTAGAGGATCTCTCCCTTGGGGAGATTGCCAGGGATGCCGGTATCAGCAGACAGGGAGTACATGATATTGTAAAGCGGTGTGAACAGGCACTGGCAGGATATGAAGAAAAGCTTCATCTTGTTGAGAAGTTCATGACCGTGAAGAATAAAGTAAAACAGATTGATGAATTGCTGGATGAGTATGAGAAAGAACGCAGGGAAGATATTTTAAGCGGAATTCGAATCTTGTCCGGAGAAATCATAGAGGAGTTATAGTATGGCGTTTGACAGTCTGACAGAAAAACTGCAGAATGTATTTAAGAATCTTAGAAGTAAAGGAAGACTTACGGAAGCAGATGTGCAGGAAGCGTTAAAGGAGATTAAGCGTGCGCTTCTGGCGGCAGATGTAAACTTCAAGGTTGTAAAGGATTTTATTAAGACTGTTCAGGAAAGAGCGGTCGGCCAGGATGTTATGAATGGTCTGAATCCGGGTCAGATGGTAATTAAGATTGTAAATGAAGAACTTTGTAATCTGATGGGATCTGAGACAACCGAGATCAAGCTTCAGCCGGGAAGTGCCATTACATTGATTATGATGGCAGGTCTTCAGGGAGCAGGTAAGACGACTACAACAGCAAAGCTTGCCGGGAAGTTTAAGTTAAAAGGCAAGAAACCGCTTTTGGCTGCCTGCGATGTTTATCGTCCTGCAGCAATTAAGCAGTTACAGATCAACGGGGAAAAGCAGGGTGTGGAAGTATTTACCATGGGTGACAACCATAAACCGGCGAATATTGCAAAGGCTGCAATTGAGCATGCCCAGAAGAATGGCAATAATCTGGTGATCCTTGATACGGCAGGACGTCTTCATATCGATGAAGATATGATGGCTGAGCTGGAAGAGATTAAGAATACTGTTACTGTACATCAGACAATTCTTGTTATTGATGCTATGACCGGACAGGATGCGGTCAATGTGGCAAAAGAATTTGACGAAAAGATTGGTGTAGACGGTGTGATCGTGACCAAACTGGACGGTGACACAAGAGGTGGTGCTGCGTTATCCGTTAAGGCAGTAACCGGAAAACCGATTCTGTATGTCGGTATGGGCGAGAAGCTTTCTGATCTGGAGCAATTTTATCCGGATCGTATGGCAAACCGGATTCTCGGTATGGGAGATGTCTTGTCTCTGATTGAGAAGGCGGAAGCAGAACTTGACATTGACGAGGACAAAGCAAAAGAGATGTCCAAGAAGATGAAAAAAGCCCAGTTTGATTTTGATGATTATCTTGAGAGCATCAAGCAGATGAAGAAGCTTGGAGGACTTGGAAATATCATGAACATGTTGCCGGGACTTGGCGGTATGGGAATGGGCAAGATGAAAGGTCTTGGCGATGAGCAGATGGATGAAGCAGAAAAAGGTATGGCACGTATGGAAGCTATGATCCATTCTATGACACCAGCTGAGAGAAGAGATCCGGATCTTTTAAATCCATCAAGAAAGCACAGAATCGCAAAAGGAGCAGGTGTAGACATCAGTGAAGTGAACCGTATGATCAAGCAGTTCAACGAAGCAAAGAAGATGATGAAGACATTTGCAAAACCAGGCAAAAAAGGCAAGTTCAAGTTGCCTTTCTAAAAATGGTATATGGTGCAAGGCACTTTATATAAATAAAACTATTAAAAATAAATATTTTCATTTATGGAGGAAAAGAACAATGGCAGTAAAAATCAGATTAAGAAGAATGGGACAGAAGAAAGCACCTTTTTATAGAATCGTAGTAGCAGATTCCAGAGCCCCAAGAGATGGAAAGTTCATCGAGGAGATTGGAACATATGATCCAAACCTTGAGCCAAGCGGAATTTCTGTAGATGAGGAAGCAGCTAAGAGATGGTTAAATACAGGAGCTCAGCCGACAGAGGTTGTAGGAAAGATCTTTAAAGCAGCTGGAATTGAGAAATAGATAATTCGTGCCTGGAGGTACAAAGATGAAAGAGTTAGTTGAAGTTATTGCAAAAGCTCTTGTCGATGATCCGGAAAGCGTAACGGTAAACGAACGCACGGAGAAGAAGACAACTATCCTGGAAGTACGTGTTGCAGATTCTGATATGGGGAAAGTCATCGGAAAACAGGGACGTATTGCCAAGGCTATCCGTTCAGTAGTAAAAGCAGCGGCAGCGAAGGAAGACAAGAAAGTGATTGTAGATATTCTGGATTAATCAGGATGGATATAGGGACAGACCGGGTTTTACCAGGCCTGTCTCTCTTTATGAAGAAAGAAATGTGTCCGCCAGAACAGTGAAAGTTCTTCGGACGTTACCAGATATAGATATATACGAATTGATTCGAAAAAGCGGAGGAATGTATGGAACAGTTATTGCAGGTAGGTGTCATCACACAGCCACACGGGGTGCGCGGAGAAGTGAAAGTCTTTCCGACTACAGATGATCCGGTAAGATTTAAGAAACTGAAAAAAGTAATTCTGGATACGGGAAAAGAAAAGCTGGATCTGGAAGTGGAACATGTGAAGTTTTTTAAGCAGTTCGTTATTGTTAAATTTAAAGAATTTGACAATATTAATGATATTGAGCGTTATAAACGCTGTCCGCTGCTCGTGACGAGAGAAAATGCTGTGCCGCTGGAAGAAGATGAGTATTTTGTTGCAGACATGATCGGCATGAAAGTTATAACAGAAGATGGAACAGAATTCGGAACACTGAGTGACGTGATGGAAACAGGGGCGAATGATGTCTATGTGATTGATTCAAAGGAGCATGGAGAGGTTCTTATGCCTGCAATTAAAGAATGTGTTCTGAACGTAGATATGGAAAGTGGGATCATTACTGTTCATCTGATGAGTGGTCTGATTTAAGGAGTGTAATCATGCAGTTTTATATTATGACATTATTTCCGGACATGGTGATGGACGGTCTGAATACAAGTATTATCGGACGTGCCATGGAAAAAGGACTTTTGGATATAGAAGCGGTAAATATCAGAGACTATGCATTTAACAAACACAACAGCGTAGATGATTATCCTTATGGTGGGGGAGCAGGTATGCTGATGCAGGCAGAGCCTGTGTATCAGTGCTATGAGGCTGTGAAAAAGAAAATAGAAGCGAAAGCTTTGCTAAGCAATCCGGGTACCAGGAAAAGCCCGCGTGTGATTTATCTGTCTCCACAGGGAAAGACATTTAACCAGACGATGGCAGAGAAATTTGCCCAGGAAGAAGATCTGGTATTTTTGTGCGGACATTATGAAGGAATTGATGAACGGGTATTAAATGAAGTTGTCACAGACTATGTGTCGATTGGAGACTATGTTCTGACTGGCGGAGAGCTTCCGGCTATGATTATGATCGATGCGATTTCCAGACTGGTGCCGGGGGTTCTGCATAATGATGTGTCCGCAGAATTCGAGAGTTTTCAGGATAATCTTCTTGAGTACCCACAGTATTCCAGACCGGAGATCTGGCATGATAAGCAGGTGCCAGCCATACTTTTGTCCGGTCATCATGCGAATATAGAAAAATGGCGCAGAGAGCAGTCTGTGATCCGCACAGCAAAGAACCGTCCGGATCTGATTGAAAAAGCCAAACTGACAAAAGAAGAGCAGAAGCTGGCGAAAGAAATTATGCTTGAAGCTACAGGACAGTAGAATTTAGAAAACTTTCAATTTACAATTTGGAAAGATTAAAAACATTGAAAGGATTGCCGGAAAAATAAATAAAAAAATAAAATGAAAAAATAAAATTAAAAACTTCTTGCAACATAAAGAAGTTTGTGATAAAATATAGCATGTTGTGAAGAAAAACGAGATGGTCCTCTGGTACATTTTGTATTAAGAACGTCCAATTAAACAAGGAGGTCACACAGATGAACGATATTATTAAGAATATTGAGGCAGCTCAGTTAAAAGAGCAGGCTCCAGAATTCAGAGTTGGAGATACTGTAAAGGTTTACGGTAAGATTAAAGAGGGTAACCGTGAGAGAATTCAGATTTTTGAAGGAACTGTTCTTAAGAGACAGGGTGGCGGTTCAAGAGAGACATTTACAGTTAGAAAGACATCTAATGGAATCGGCGTTGAGAAGACATGGCCAGTTCACTCACCTAACGTAGAGAAGGTTGAAGTAGTAAGAAGAGGTAAAGTTAGAAGAGCTAAACTTAACTACTTAAGAGACCGCGTTGGTAAGAAAGCTAAAGTTAAAGAGCTGGTAAAATAATTAAACGAAGAGAACAGAGTAAAAAAGGACAACTACATACATGTAATTGTCCTTTTTCTGATATAGGGATAAATCTATGAAAAAAAGTTCGATAAGGGGTAATTTTACGGGCAGAGAGAATGCCAGAAAAAGGGCGGCAAAGAAACGCCGGAAACAGCGGGAAGCTAAGAGAAGAAAACTTTTAAGACAGCAGAAGAGAATGCAGCAGCCGACAAAGAAAAAAGTTGTAAAGCTGTTAAGAAGCATAGACTGGTCTTTAATCCCAGTTATTGGAAAGTGGATTTTTCAGATTGCATTGACAATACTGATCGCATTTGTGTGTGTATGGTATTTCGGACAGCGTGTGAGTGTTGTCGGAGATTCGATGAAGCCGGTTCTTGAAAACGGGGATATTGTGCTCGCCAACCGGATTGTGTATAATGCAAGCAAGCCGAAGCGTGGCGATGTCATTATATTTAAACCAAAGGGAAATGAAAATTCCCATTATTATATTAAGCGGATCATTGCTCTTCCAGGAGAGAGCGTGGAGATTATCGAAAATTCAGTCTACATCAATGGTGAAAAGCTGCAAGAAGATTATGAGACTTCCAAGATTAATGATGTAGGCATTGTAAATGAAAAGATAAAATTAGGCAGTGATGAATATTTTGTTCTTGGTGACGACAGGCAGAACAGTGAAGACAGCCGTAATGCCAATGTAGGAAATGTGAAATACAGCTACATTTACGGAAAAGCCTGGTTTGTCATCTCGCCAAAAACACACTTTGGATTTGTAAAGGAGTAGAAATATGCATTTTCAGTGGTATCCGGGTCATATGACAAAAGCAAAGCGTATGATGCAGGAAAATATTAAATTGATTGATCTGATCATTGAGCTTGTAGATGCCAGGGTTCCGTTATCCAGCAGGAATCCGGATATTGATGAGCTTGGTAAGAATAAAGCGAGACTGATCATTTTGAATAAATCAGATCTGGCAGAGGAAAGATGGAATGAGGCATGGACCGAATATTTTAAGAAAAAAGGATTCCATGTTGTGAAAGTGAATTCAAGAAAAGGTGGCGGAGTAAAATCCGTACAAAGCGTGATCCAGGAGGCATGTAAGGCGAAAATCGAGCGCGACAGAAAGCGTGGGATTCTGAACCGTCCGGTTCGTGCCATGGTCGTTGGAATTCCGAATGTAGGAAAGTCTACATTTATTAATTCACTTGCCGGAAAAGCAGCCGCTAAAACCGGTAACAAGCCAGGTGTAACGAAAGGAAAACAATGGATCCGCCTGAACAAACAGGTAGAGCTTCTGGATACACCGGGAATTCTTTGGCCAAAATTCGAAGATCAGACAGTAGGATTGCGGCTTGCGCTGATCGGTTCGATTAAGGATGAGGTGTTACAGACAGAAGAGCTGGCAGCAGAGCTGATCCGTTTTCTGGCAGCAAATTATCCGGGTGTACTGGAGAATAAGTATACCATTACAGCTGCCCAAGACCCATATGTAATGCTTGGGCGTATTGCAGAAAGCAGACATTGCCTTGTCCGTGGAAATGAACTGGATACGGAGAAGGCAGCCATGCTTTTGATGGATGATTTCCGGGAAGGAAAGCTTGGACGACTTACGCTTGAGTATCCACAGACAGAAGAAGCGTAAAGGTAAATAGAAATCAGAAAGGGGAACTTACTTTCTATGTCAAGAAGACGAAGAAGGAGAGAGCCGGGAATTATAAGAGAGATATTAGGGTGGATTTTTTATATTATAGTCATTCTTGTCTTAACATATGTCATCATTACTTATGTGGGACAAAGAACAAGTGTCAGCGGGTCATCCATGGAGACGACCCTAAGCGATGGAGATCAGCTTCTGGTGGACAAGCTGTCTTACCGGTTCCAAGATCCGAAACGTTTGGATATTATTGTATTTCCATATCAGTATGAGGAAAATACTTACTATATAAAACGTATTATCGGGCTGCCGGGAGAGACGGTACAGGTAGTAGACGGTTATGTCTATATCAATGGCAGCCGCTTGGAATCAGACATTTATGGAAATGAACTGATGGACGATCCGATGGCGGCATCGCAGCCAATTACCCTTGGAGAAGATGAATATTTTGTACTTGGCGATAACCGGAATCACAGTCAGGACAGCCGTGACCCGAGTGTAGGAGAAGTGAAGAAAGATACGATCATGGGAAAAGCGTGGGTGCGTATCTATCCATTTGACAAGATGGGAGTGATCAGGCATGAATAAGCGGGAAGAAGAAAAGCTGAAAAAACAGCAGGAACGTCTGGAAAAAGAGATTGCAAGAACAAAAGCAATGAGCACATTTGAAGAAGAATACAAGGATTATCCGTACATTTGCGGGATTGATGAGGTCGGACGAGGACCGTTGGCAGGTCCGGTCGTGGCAGGAGCTGTGATTCTGCCCAAAGATGATATGATCCTGTATCTGAATGATTCAAAAAAGCTGTCCGAAAAAAAGCGTGAAATGCTGTATGACGAGATCATGAACCGCGCGGTAGCAACGGGGATTGGTATGGCAAGTCCTGCGAGAATTGATGAAATTAATATTTTGCAGGCCACTTATGAAGCAATGCGTATGGCAATTGATAATCTGAAAGTGCGTCCGGACATTTTGTTAAATGATGCAGTGACGATTCCACAGGTAGACATTTTGCAGGTGCCGATCATCAAAGGTGACGCGAAAAGCATTTCTATCGCGGCAGCGAGTATTATTGCAAAAGTGACGAGAGACCGGCTGATGGTGGAATATGACAAGGTACTGCCGGGGTATGATTTTGAAAGTAATAAAGGATATGGAACGAAAGCGCATATTGCAGGGTTAAAAGAACTGGGACCGACACCGATCCACAGAAGATCTTTCATACATAATTATGTATAAGAAGAATAATCGCAGGACAGGCACCGGCTATGAAAGGAAAGCAGGTGCTTATCTTGAATCTTTGGGATACAAGATCGTGACATATAATTATCGCTGCAGGCTGGGAGAGATCGATCTGATTGCAAGAGACGGAGAATACCTTGTCTTTGTAGAAGTGAAATACAGAA
>UMEJ01026181.1_pt1 | contig 10488 bp, 7 predicted proteins | sample 1964731 | NCBI WGS metagenome assembly UMEJ01 (sample SAMEA4836018, study PRJEB28245) | human gut metagenome | biome: gut microbiome; material: fecal sample | place: Denmark | collected 2008 | reverse complement strand
GGTAGCCGCCGTTTTTGATGAAAGCCTCCGAGTCATTTGACTGACTCGGAGGCTTTTTTTGTGTTTCTGAGTTTCCGACTTGGAAGGGGTGAAAAAGGCTATTTGACCCAATATTGTTACTCCGCTTGTTTATATCATTGTTCAATGACCTCAAAAGAGGATTCCTTCCGGCTTGTTGTCTTTCTTTTCTCATTTATTTATTCTGGCTTTGAGCGGACAGTGCTGAGTATTGCTCTGTTGATTCGTTTATATAGACTTATGCAGTTAACAGATATTAAATTATCTCTTTCCTTCTTGCTTATTCCAATAATATCTATACATTTGTAGTGTACTAATAAACTAATACACTAAATAATTAATTAAATACATAAACACAATGATGATTGAAGTGAAGAACTTATCTTTCAGTTATGGAAAGAGGAAACAAAAAGTCTTTAATGATTTTTCGCTGACACTGGATAAAGGTTCAGTTTATGGTCTTTTGGGTAAGAATGGTACCGGTAAATCTACTTTGCTCTATTTAATGACTGGGTTACTCCGTCCGCAAGGAGGTAAAGTGCTCTATAAAGGAATAGGCGTTTCGTTGCGTTATCCTTTGACATTGCAGGATATGTTTTTGGTGCCCGAGGAATTTGCATTACCATCCGTCAGCCTGAAACAATATGTAAAGCTGAATGCTCCCTTTTATCCGGCTTTCAGCAATGAACAGCTAAGAGCCTGTCTCCACGACTTTGACATGAATGAGGACATTCATTTGGGGGAATTGTCCATGGGTCAGAAGAAAAAGGCTTTCATGTGTTTCGCGCTGGCCGCCAACACTTCTTTACTGCTCATGGATGAGCCTAGTAACGGACTGGATATTCCTTCCAAAAGTCAGTTCCGCAAGGTGATTGCATCGGGCATGACAGACGACAAATCAGTGATTATTTCTACCCATCAGGTAAGGGATATCGACAGCCTGTTGGACCATGTGGTGATAATCGACGGTACTCATGTGCTGCTGAATGAATCGGTTAAGGACATTTGCGCGAAACTATATTTTGCCGAACAAGGAATGAATGAACCCACAGGAGATGCATTGTATGTGCAGCCTTCGGTTCAGGGAAACAGCGTGATTCTTTCTAATGTTTATAACGAAGAAACCAAGCTGAATCTGGAAGTACTGTTCAATGCTATGTTGGCAGAAAGAGAAAAAATGCAATCAATATTTAACAAGTAAAGACACAGATACATTATGGATACTAATCATTTCTTTAGCTTTTCGCGTATTGCCATGGTCATGAAACGCGAGATTATAGAAAATTGGAAAAAGAACCTTTATGCTTTCATCGGACTTTATGCAGCCTTTGCGCTGGTCGTGGTGGGTAATATGTGGGGAATGAGTATGAATGCTGAAAATGCATTTGCTAGTCCTGATATCTTCTTTGTTAGGTATTGTACGAATATACTGGGGGCTTTTATCTTTATATGTCTGTTGGGCAGTTTGATTTATGCTTCCGGCATTTTAGATAATATGAGAAATAAAGAGATGCGCATATCTTTCTTGATGCTTCCTGCAACAATGTTGGAGAAGTATGTGGCACGCTTCCTGATGGCTACGCTGGGATTTATAATAGCTGCCATTGTTGGAATGCTTTTGGCAGAGGTTACTCGTTATATTCTGCTTCCTTTGTTTGACTTGCCTGATGTGTTTCATAGTTCCGCATTGTTTAAAGTATTTTCTATGCTTACTATAGATGGTGAGCAGGCATTTAGAGGTTCCTATGCATTTAATATGGAGTATATGCCTTGGTTGGGTGAGGCTTGTGGATGGAGCTTTTTGATTTGGTCACACTCACTCTATGTTTTAGGAGGAAGTTTTTGGTACAAGAGAGCTTTTCTCAAGACTTTGGGGACACTGATTGTGATTTCTATCCTTGGCTCTATTATCACGGTACAGATTGTGGAGTGGATAGGAGAAGAAGGCATGATGGGTCTTCACGACTGGTTGGAAGAAAACTTCCAGTGGATGACGCTGAACAAACTGCTTGCATTTGGCGGTGCTTTCTTTAGTGCCTTCACAATGTTCAACTGGTGGTTGGGCTATAAGCTCTTTACCCGTTCGCAAGTTATTAAACCTAAATTTCGTTTGCTATGAAATTTAAAGAAAGTAAATCTATTTATTTGCAGATAGCCGACCGGATATGTGACGAGATTCTGCAAGGGCAATATCCCGAAGAAGAGCGAATCCCTTCGGTCAGGGAATATGCCGGCACAGTGGAAGTGAATGCCAATACGGTAGTCCGCACTTATGATTATTTGCAAGGGTTGGAAATCATATACAATAAACGAGGTATTGGCTATTTTGTATCGACAGGAGCTAAAGAGCGAATTATCACTCTTCGCAAAGATACCTTCTTGCATGAGGACTTATCGGAGTTTTTCAGACAACTGAAGACATTGGAGATTTCCATGGATGAGATAGACAAGATGTATAAAAAATATTTGGAACAACAATAGTAACACAAACACATTTTTCAGTGGGGTATCAAAACTCAGATGGTCTATCAAACCATCAACTGTAGGGGCAGGGTTTGCCTGCCCGAATACGCAAACAAGCTATTTAGGGAGAGCAATCTCGCCTCTACTAATAAAATGACAGCATAATCAACGTTTAGAAACAGTTCAATTATTTATTTTGATTGATAGTATAATGTATATAAAAAGACTACAGCGATAATCCATATTATCAGCATGGCTATAAAACATATTTTTATCCATTGGTAAAATTTCCTTAAACTGCTTTCATGGGAAGTCTTCTTTTTATATTTCTGCCATGCTGTAATATTATGCCTAAAATAGGGCACATGAATGTAAGTAGAATAGCCAGAAGTAATATAGTCTTTATATGTTTATTTATGTGGCTTTAGAATGCGCAACTAATAGCGCTTGTTAGTGCACCCGTAACCGTACAAGCTCCAAAGAATAGATCACCGACATCACATAATATAGGATGATTGTTCTTATAATAATCTTTGTGTAAAATTAGCTTGCTTCTGTATTTGAATGTTATTAGAACCAAACTTATTTTACGTGATTAAGGATGGGGTTAGTTAGTATGCTATGTGATTCGATATCTATGATTTAAGAGCATAGGACTTTTATGCTCTGAAGAAGCGTATCAAAATGAATATGCGGCTGTGGATAGGAGTTCATTAATCTTTGTTGATATTATTAGGTACGGAAAGTGATTTTATCAAAACCTTTTGTTGAATGATTGTCTGAATCTCTTTATTTCTTGATATAAGTCAAACAGTTACCATCCGAAAACTCAGTAACTTTGCACCTTAAAAAAACAGGGTAACAAGTGAATGAAATAAAAGAACCGAGAAGTGTACGCCGGAATTTGTCTAAACTGGTGGTACCTATCTTTATAGAAACTTTATTGATTATGATGCTGGGGGCAGTTGACACTATCATGCTGAGCCAGTATTCAGACAATGCAGTTGCCGCCGTCGGAGTGGTGAACCAGTTGATTATGTTTGCCTTTCTTATCTTTGAGGTGATAAACCTGGGTACCTCTGTACTTTGTTCGCAATATTTGGGGGCAAAGAAACAGAAGAATGTGGTTCAGGTGGTAGGCGTGGCTATTCTGCTCAATCTTGTGCTCGGATTAGTGGTAAGTGCTATTTTGCATTATGGTGCGCCGTTGTTATTGACACTGATGGGACTGCGTCCTGAATTAATGGTCTATGGAGTGGGGTATATGGAGATAGTGGGGGCGTTCGCCTTCTTTCAGGCACTTTCACTGACGGTTTCTGCGTCTTTGCGTAGTGCTAACAAGGCTGTCTATCCTATGATGGTCATTGTGGTGGTGAATATCCTGAATATCATAGGTAATTACTCCTTAATCTTCGGTAAGTTCGGCATGCCGGCATTGGGGGTGGAAGGAGCGGCTATTTCGACGGCTTTTGCCAGAGGAGTGTCGATGATTATCCTTTTTATTATTCTGTTTCGTAAATATATACCCAAGTTCCCGATTGACTACTTCCGGCCTTTTCCCTTTGTGGAACTGAAGAATCTGTTGAAAATCGGTCTTCCGTCGGCAGGGGAGAACATGTCTTATAGCTTATCGCAGGTGTTACTGACTTATTTTATCAATATGCTTGGAAATGAAGCTCTTACTACGCGAACATACGTGGTTAATATGGTGATGTTTGTCTATCTGTTTGCGATAGCCATGGCACAAGGCGGGGCTATCTGCATCGGGCATTTGGTGGGGGAGAAGAAAATAAGAGCTGCCTATTTGTTGGGCAAGTATGTAATGCGTATTTCTATTTTAGTGTCGCTGGTACTTTCCTGTATTTGGGCTTTGATGGGGCACACGCTCTTTAGTTGGTTGACAGACAATGCGGAGATTGTCCGTTTGGGTACTGTCATCCTTTTTGTCGATGTGATACTTGAAGTGGGGCGTGCCATTAACATTTATGCCACCAATGCCCTTCGTGCAACCGGAGATGTGAACTATCCTTTTTATGTAGGGGTAGTTGTACAATGGAGCATAGCAGTAGGCTGCGGCTATCTGTTCGGGCTCTATTGGGGGTGGGGACTGGTCGGTATGTGGTGTGCTTTCTTGCTGGACGAGAACATTCGTGGCATCATTTTTGTGCGGCGTTGGAATAGTATGAAGTGGGCAAAGAAAGGATTTGTGAAATAATAAATGTGATTTTCGCAAACTTTATAGTGATTGAGGCGGTTAAACTCAATAAAAAGAATTAATTTTGCAATCTGATAATTATCTAAAATACATTATGGAGCTCGATTTACTCACGGCAATATCACCTATTGACGGTCGATACAGAGGAAAAGCGGGAGCTTTGGCCTCTTATTTTTCTGAATTTGCACTCATTAAGTACCGTGTGCAGGTAGAAATAGAATATTTCATCACTTTATGTGAGCTACCGTTACCGCAGCTGACAAGCTTTGATCATGCACGTTTTGCATCGCTTCGTGCTATCTACCAAAACTTCTCGGAAGCCGATGCCGGACGCATTAAGGAAATAGAGAGTGTTACAAACCACGACGTTAAAGCTGTAGAATATTTCATTAAGGAACAATTTGACAAGTTGGGCGGAATGGAAGAATACAAGGAGTTTATCCACTTCGGCCTTACTTCTCAGGACATTAATAATACGTCAGTGCCTTTGTCTGTCAAAGAAGCGCTGGAACAAGTATATTATCCGCAGATTGAAGAACTGATTGCGCAGCTGACTGCTTACGCAGAAGAATGGGCGAATATCCCGATGTTGGCAAAGACTCACGGACAGCCTGCGTCTCCCACTCGTTTGGGCAAGGAAATCATGGTGTTCGTTTATCGCCTTAACCGTCAGTTGGCTGTGCTGAAGGCTTGTCCCATTACTGCTAAATTTGGTGGAGCCACAGGTAATTATAATGCGCATCATGTGGCATATCCGCAATATGACTGGAAAGCATTCGGCAATAAGTTTGTGGCAGAGAAACTCGGTCTGGAACGCGAGGAATATACCACTCAGATTTCAAACTATGACAATCTGGGAGCTATCTTTGATGCCATGAAACGCATTAATACCATAATGATTGACATGAACCGCGATTTCTGGCAGTATATCTCTATGGAATATTTTAAGCAGAAAATCAAGGCGGGTGAAGTCGGTTCGAGTGCCATGCCGCACAAAGTGAACCCTATCGACTTTGAAAATGCGGAAGGAAACTTGGGAATGGCCAATGCTATATTGGAGCACCTTTCTTCTAAACTGCCGGTTTCGCGCTTGCAGCGTGACTTGACAGATTCTACAGTGTTGCGCAATGTAGGTGTACCTTTCGGACATATCATCATTGCCATTCAAAGTTCATTGAAGGGATTGCGTAAGCTGCTGCTGAATGAACATAAGATTTATGAGGATTTGGATAACTGCTGGAGTGTAGTGGCAGAAGCTATTCAAACCATTCTTCGCCGGGAGGCTTATCCGCACCCGTATGAGGCACTGAAAGCGTTAACACGTACTAATCAGGCTATTACCGAATCGTCTATCAAAGAATTTATCGAGACATTAAATGTCGGTGAAGAAATAAAAAAAGAGCTGCGTGAGATTACGCCGCACAACTATACAGGCATTTAAAACGTTATTTATTTAAAGTAAAAAAAGAAACAGAGCCCGAGAGGGCGTTATACATTAATTTAATTAAAGAGAAATCATGAGTACAGAAAATGAAAACAGACAAGAAGGTGCTGCAAACGAAGAAAACCAGAATGTAAGCCGTGATGGTGGTTATAAGTCTTATAACAGAGACAGTAATTACAACAGATACAACAACGACGGCGAACAGCGTCAGTATCGTCCCCGCACTAACTATAACCGTGAGGGAGGAGAACGCCCTTATCGCTCTTCATATAATAATGGTGAGCGTCCTTCTTACAATCGTTATAATAATGGCGAACGTCCGCAGCGTCCCCGTTTCAATTCTAACAGTGAAGAAGGTGGTGAACGCCAGTATCGTCCTCGTACTAATTATAATCGTGAAGGGGGAGAACAGCGTCAGTATCGTCCTCGTACCAACTATAACCGCGAAGGTGGTGAGCAGCGTCCTTACTCTCCGCGTCCGCGTACCAATTATAATCGTGAAAGTGGTGAACAGCGTCCGTATACTCCGCGTCCCCGTTTCAATAGCGGTGAAGGTGGTGAACAGCGTCCTTACTCTCCGCGTCCTCGCGTAGGAGGTTATAATCAAGGAGGTGGATATAACCGTGAGGGCGGCGACCGTCCTTATCGTCCGCGTACCGGGGGGTATAACCAAGGTGGAGGATACAACCGTCCTTACCGTCCGCGTACCAGTGATTATAATCCGAATGCTAAATATAGCTTGAAAAAGCAGATAGAATATAAGGATATACTGACTGATCCGAACGAACCGATTCGTTTGAATAAATTCCTGGCAAATGCAGGTGTTTGTTCTCGTCGCGAAGCTGATGAATTCATCACTGCGGGAGTGGTAAGCGTAAATGGTGTAATAGTAACAGAATTGGGTACTAAAATCAAGCGTACAGACGAAGTGAAGTTCCACGATGAACCGGTGAGCATTGAACGTAAAGCTTATGTTTTGCTGAACAAACCGAAAGATTGCGTGACTACTTCCGATGATCCTCAGGAACGTAAGACAGTGATGGATTTTGTGAAGGGTGCTTGTAAGGAGCGTATCTATCCTGTAGGTCGTCTGGACCGTAACACTACCGGTGTTCTGCTATTGACCAATGACGGTGATTTGGCTTCAAAACTGACTCATCCGAAATACTTGAAGAAGAAGATTTATCATGTATATTGTGATAAGAATGTAGCTAAGGCAGATCTCGATCAAATTGCAGCCGGTATTACTTTGGATGACGGTGATATTCATGCAGATGCCATCAGTTATGCATCGGATACAGACAAGTCGCAGGTAGGTATTGAAATCCACTCCGGAAAGAACCGTATCGTGCGCCGTATTTTTGAATCACTGGGTTATAAGGTTGTGAAACTGGACCGTGTATATTTTGCGGGTCTAACCAAGAAAGGGCTTCGTCGCGGTGACTGGCGTTACCTGACAGAACAGGAAGTGAATATGCTTCGTATGGGCTCATTCGAATAATCAAGTAAAATAATAATTAAGAGACAAAACAATGGAAAAAATTAGTAGAACAAAGGTAGTTGACCTGTTGAAGCGTCGTGATTTTGGCGCAATGGTCAATGTAAAAGGTTGGGTTCGTACCCGCCGTGGTAGCAAACAGGTAAATTTTATCGCCCTGAATGACGGTTCTACAATAAATAATGTGCAGATAGTAGTTGATTTGTCAAATTTCGATGAAGAAATATTGAAACTCATCACTACAGGTGCATGTATCAGTGTGAATGGTGAACTGACCGAATCTATCGGTTCCGGTCAGGCTGCCGAGATTCAGGCACGTGAAATAGAGGTGCTGGGTGCTTGCGATAACACCTATCCGTTGCAGAAAAAAGGTCATACGATGGAATTCCTTCGTGAGATTGCTCACTTGCGTCCGCGTACCAATACTTTCGGCGCAGTGTTCCGCATTCGTCACAATATGGCAATTGCTATCCATAAGTTTTTTCATGAACGTGGCTTTTTCTACTTCCATACTCCTATTATTACAGCATCAGACTGTGAAGGAGCCGGTCAGATGTTCCAGGTTACTACCAAGAATCTCTATGACTTGAAGAAGGATGAAAACGGCTCTATTATTTATGATGATGATTTCTTTGGCAAACAGGCAAGTCTGACTGTTTCCGGTCAGTTGGAAGGTGAGCTGGCTGCCACGGCATTGGGCGCTATTTATACCTTCGGTCCGACTTTCCGTGCCGAAAATTCGAATACTCCGCGTCACTTGGCAGAGTTCTGGATGATTGAGCCGGAAGTTGCTTTCAATGATATCATCGACAACATGGATTTGGCTGAAGATTTCATTAAATACTGTGTTCGGTGGGCATTGGATAATTGCTATGACGATGTGAAGTTCTTGAATGATATGTTCGATAAGGGCTTGATAGAGCGTTTGCAGGGCGTATTGAAAGAAACTTTCGTTCGTTTGCCTTATACAGAAGGTATCAAGATCTTGGAAGAAGCGGTAGCGAAAGGGCATAAGTTTGAATTCCCGGTTTATTGGGGGGTAGACTTGGCGTCAGAGCACGAACGCTTCTTGGTGGAAGAACACTTCAAACGTCCGGTTATTCTGACTGACTATCCGAAAGAAATCAAGGCATTCTATATGAAGCAGAATGAAGATGGAAAGACCGTTCGCGCCATGGATGTATTGTTCCCGAAGATTGGTGAAATCATTGGTGGTTCCGAACGTGAAGCAGACTATGATAAACTGATGACCCGCATTCAGGAATTGAACATTCCGATGAAAGATATGTGGTGGTATCTGGATACGCGTAAGTTTGGTTCATGTCCTCACTCCGGTTTCGGACTCGGATTCGAGCGTCTGCTATTGTTTGTAACAGGCATGACCAATATCCGCGACGTGATTCCGTTCCCGCGTACTCCGCGCAATGCTGAATTCTAAAAGATATAAATAATGATGGAAATCCTGCCCTATAACATAGAGCAGGATTTTTTTTGCATTTACCTGTAAAAAAGTTATTTAAAAACGTGGATATATGAAAATTATTTCTAATTTTGTGTATCCACATTACGCAATTTGTTAACTAAATATTATACGACTATGAAACGACATTCTTTATTTTTACTGCTGATAGCATTTATGCTGATCGGTACTTCTCGTGTAATGGGACAAAATAAATCTGCTGTTGCCCCTGCTGATTTAAAAGGTATTTGGCAGATGTGTTTTTATGTATCCGGCGTTCCGAATACTCCCGGAGAGTTAAAGCCGAGTAATTCATTCAAAATCTTGTCTGATGATGGAAAGTTTACCAATATGACGGTAATTCCTAACCATGGAGCTATTATTATTGGTGCGGGTACCTATAAACAGACCGCAGAGAATGCATATACAGAGCATGTAGAGAAGAATCTGCATTTACCTCAATTGGTGGGCTCAGACAATATCTTGGAGTTCGAGATGAAAGGTGGTGATGTAATGGTATTGAAGTTCTTTGTGAAAACAGATAAGGACGGCAATGATATCAATTCATGGTATTATGAAACTTGGAAACGGGTGAAGATGCCGGCTGCTTATCCAAAAGATTTGGTAAGATAATAAGTAGTTGGAAAAATACAATATAAGGCGGGCGAGAGCCCGCCTTATATTGTATTTTGCACAATTCTTCAAAAAATGTGCTATTCTTCATCACTTTTATGGCTTTGGAAGAACAAAGATTAGAAATAATCGTTAACTTTGTCACCAATAACATAAAATAGAAAAGGAGATTAATGTCTAAGCTTTATATAATAGCAGGTTGCAATGGGGCCGGAAAAACGACGGCATCCTACACAGTGCTTCCCGAAATATTGGACTGTCGCGAGTTTGTCAATGCCGACGAAATCGCAAAAGGTCTTTCTCCTTTTAATCCCTCAAGTGTAGCCATTGAAGCCGGTCGGCTAATGCTTAAGCGCATTGGCGAATTGCTTTCTGCCGGAGTCAGCTTTTCTGTTGAAACAACGCTCTCTACCCGTTCTTATATTAATCTCATTCATCAGGCGCAAAGTCAGGGCTATAGTGTCAGTCTGATTTATTTTTGGTTGAACTCACCTGAATTGGCTATTGAACGGGTAAAGCAACGTGTTGCCAATGGAGGGCATGATGTGCCGGCGCCTATCATTCGTCGTCGTTACCGTGCGGGATTGGATAACTTCTTCCATATTTATATGTCATGTGTGGACTATTGGATGCTGGCAGACAATAGCTCTACACCGCGTGTTATTGTGGCTGATGCTTTTCGTTTGCGGGAAGAGCCACATATTTATAATCATGAACTCTTTAACAATACTTCGGTAAAAATTTACCGCGCTAAAAGT
>UMEJ01025402.1_pt1 | contig 10518 bp, 8 predicted proteins | sample 1964731 | NCBI WGS metagenome assembly UMEJ01 (sample SAMEA4836018, study PRJEB28245) | human gut metagenome | biome: gut microbiome; material: fecal sample | place: Denmark | collected 2008 | reverse complement strand
TGAAACTGGATGTAGATTATGAGAACGGAATGGGAGTGTCGATTGGACGACTGAGAGAAGATTCGATGTTTGACTTCAAATTTGTAGGCCTTTCCCACAACACAGTCAGAGGAGCAGCAGGCGGAGCAGTTCTCTGCGCAGAAGCTCTGACAGCAAAAGGGTTTATTCAGGCAAAATAAAGATTGAGAAAGGGGGATTCTCCTATGGGAATGACAATGACACAGAAGATACTGGCAGCACATGCAGGGCTGGAATCTGTAACTGCAGGACAGCTGATCGAGGCAAAGCTGGATATTGTGATGGCAAATGACATCACAGGACCGATGGCGCTGCCGATTCTGAAGCAGATGGCAGATCAGGTGTTTGATAAAGAGAAGGTTGTATTTGTACCGGATCATTTCACCCCGAACAAAGACATCAAATCCGCAGAGAATTCAAAAGCGATCCGTGAATTTGCAAAAGAACAGGGATTGAAATGGTATTTTGAACAGGGCAAGTCCGGAGTAGAGCATGCTATCCTTCCGGAGGCAGGCGTGGTGACAGCAGGAGAATGCATCATTGGTGCAGACTCCCACACCTGTACCTATGGGGCGCTGGGTGCGTTTTCAACCGGTATGGGAACGACCGATATCGCAACCGGTATGGCAACCGGTGAGATCTGGTTTAAAGTTCCGGCGGCGATTCAGTTTGTACTGACTGGAAAACCTGGAAAATATGTCAGCGGAAAAGATATCATCATCCACATCATCGGCAAGATCGGTGTAGATGGGGCACTTTACAAATCCATGGAGTTTACTGGAGACGGAATCGCACATTTATCCATGGATGACCGTTTTACCATGGCGAACATGGCGATCGAAGCAGGTGCGAAGAACGGAATCTTCCCGGTGGATGAGAAGACAAAGGCATATTTAGAAGAGCATTCGAAAAAAGAATATCAGATTTTTGAGGCAGATGAAGATGCAGAATACGAACAGGTTGTGACAATTGATCTTTCCGAGGTGCGTCCAACGGTTGCATTCCCGCATCTTCCGGGCAATGCAAAGACCATCGATGAGATCGAGGCGATGGAACCGATCAAGATCGATCAGGTAGTGATTGGTTCCTGCACCAACGGAAGAATGGAAGACATGCGGAAAGCAGCGGCTGTCTTAAAAGGGCGTACGGTGCATCCGGATGTGCGTGTAATGGTTATCCCGGCAACTCAGAAGATTTACAAACAGTGTATCAAAGAGGGGCTGCTTGATATTTTTGTAGATGCAGGCTGTGCAGTCAACACACCGAGCTGTGGACCGTGTATGGGCGGTCATATGGGAGTTATGGCGGCAGGAGAGCGCTGCGTATCGACAACAAATCGGAATTTTGTAGGAAGAATGGGACATGTAGATTCTCTCATTTATCTTGCATCTCCGGAAGTGGCAGCGGCGAGTGCGATTGCAGGATATATTGCAAATCCGGAGAGGGCAGGTGAAGAGGCATGAGAGCACAGGGACACGTTTTTAAATATGGAGACAATGTAGATACGGATGTGATCATCCCGGCAAGATATCTGAATTCATTTGATGCGAAAGAGCTGGCTTCACATGCCATGGCAGATATTGATCCGGAATTTGCAGAAAAAGTGCAGGAAGGAGATCTGATCGTGGCAAAGAAAAACTTTGGCTGCGGTTCTTCCAGAGAGCATGCACCGCTCTGCCTGAAAACAGCAGGAGTAAGTTGCGTGATTGCAGAGACCTTTGCAAGAATCTTTTATCGGAACGCGATCAATATTGGTCTTCCGATCATTGAATGTCCGCAGGCGGCACAGGAGATTGAAGCCGGAGACGAAGTTGAAGTAGATTTTGACAGTGGAATGATCTATGACCGTACCAAAGGAACTCAGTATCAGGGGCAGGCGTTTCCTGAATTTATGCAGAAGCTGATCGCAGCCGGAGGTCTTGTAAGCTATACAAACAGCAGAAAGAAATAGAACGGAAATTAAGACCGGGTATTGAAAGAAAGAGCATGATATAAAATGAGGGTGTTTTCAAAAAATCGGAGAATCTTTTGGAACACCCTCATGGATTTTATAAAAGAAGAAAGAAGTGAAATGAGAAAGAGAGGAACATCAGTGGAAGAGAAAAAGTTGAGAGCAGAAGAAAAAGGAAGGGCGGTGGCGCTTCTTCCGATCGGGGTATTTCTGGTCCTGTTTTTGGGGATGGGGATTGTATTTGGCGATTTTTATGCGATGCCGGCAATTGTGGCATTCTTGATCGCTCTTCTGACGGCGTTTTTGCAGAATGGGACGTTAACATTTGCAGACAAAATGAAGGTGATTTCTGCGGGATCGGAGATGAGAATATCATTACGATGAGTCTGATCTTTTTATGTGCAGGCGGATTTTCCGGTGCAGTAACTGCGGCAGGCGGTGTGGAGAGTACGGTAAATCTGGGGCTTTCGGTGCTTCCGCCATCCATTGCAGTTGTAGGATTGTTTGTGATCGGCTGTTTTATTTCTGTATCCATGGGAACATCCATGGGAACGATCGCAGCGCTGGCTCCGATCGCAGCGGGAATCAGTGAAAAGACAGAATTTTCAGCAGCCGTCTGTATTGGAGCGGTCGTCTGCGGAGCAATGTTTGGTGATAATCTGTCCATGATCTCAGATACAACGATTGCCGCGGTAAAAACACAGGGCTGCGAGATGAAAGATAAATTCAAGGCAAATTTTCTGATCGTACTCCCGGCGGCGATTTTAACGATTGTGATATTCTGGCTGATGACAAGAAACGGAAGTTATCAGATCCAGGAGGAGATGCCATACAGCATCTGGAAAGTACTTCCATATCTCGTTGTATTGGTGGGAGCACTGGCGGGGATTAACGTGTTTGTTGTTTTGATCAGTGGAACCGCGTTATCTCTGATCGTAGGCGTTGCAACAGGAAGCATCGGATTGTCTGAGATTTTCAATGTGGTGGGAAAAGGTGTGACAGGAATGTATGATATCACGGTAATTTCGATCATTGTTGCCTGTATCGTGTCACTTGTCAGAGAATATGGTGGAATCCAGTTCATTTTAAATCTGATCAAAAGCCGGATCAGAGGAAAACGAGGCGGTGAGTTTGGAATTGCTGTGCTGGCTCTGTTTGTAGATCTTTGTACAGCCAATAATACGATTGCGATCGTGATGGCAGGACCAATCGCAAAAGAGATCAGTGAAGAATATGACATTGATCCAAAACGATCTGCATCCCTTCTGGATATTTTTACATCCGTGGGGCAGGGAATGATCCCGTATGGAGCTCAGCTTCTGTCTGCGGCAACTCTCACAGGACTGACTCCGTTTGATATTATTCCGAATTTGTTCTACCCCATTCTGATGGGTGTCAGTGCAATTCTCTTCATTGTATTTAAGAAACAAAATTGATAAAACAGAGCACTTATGATATAATTCATGGCAATAACAGTGTGAAGAAAGAAAAAGAGGGCGAAGATATGAATTTGTTATACAAAAGCACAAGAAATTCTGAAAAAAAAGTAACAGCGTCTGAGGCAATCTTAAAAGGGCTTGCAGAAGATGGCGGACTCTTCGTGCCGGAGCAGATTCCGACACTGGATGTGACAATGGAAGAACTCAAGAACATGACGTATCAGGAGACTGCATACGCAGTGATGAAACAGTTTCTGACAGACTTTACAGAGGAGGAGTTAAAGCACTGCATAGACAGCGCATATGATTCCAAGTTTGATACAGAAGTGATCGCCCCCCTTGTGAAAGTGGGAGATGTCTATCATCTGGAGCTGTTTCACGGAGCGACGATCGCGTTTAAGGATATGGCATTATCGATCCTTCCGCATTTGATGACAACATCTGCAAAGAAGAATCATGTGACAAAGGATATTGTCATTTTGACAGCAACCTCCGGAGATACCGGAAAAGCTGCGATGGCAGGATTCGCAGATGTGCCGGGAACGAAGATTATTGTGTTTTATCCGAAGAACGGTGTCAGCCGGGTGCAGGAGATGCAGATGGTGACACAGAAAGGTGCCAATACTTCAGTTGTGGCAATTCATGGAAACTTTGATAATGCACAGAGCGGTGTCAAAGCGCTTTTTGAAGACCAGGCGCTTGCAAAGGAACTGGATGCGGCAGGATATCAGTTCTCTTCCGCAAATTCGATCAACATCGGTCGTCTGGTACCTCAGGTTGTGTATTATGTCTATGCATATGCAAAACTGCTTCAGAACGACGAGATTCAAAGTGGAGAGAAGATCAATGTGACGGTTCCGACCGGAAACTTTGGTAATATTCTGGCAGCATACTATGCAAAACAGATGGGGGTTCCGATCAATAAGCTGATCTGTGCATCCAATGAAAACAAAGTCCTGTTTGATTTCTTCCGTACAGGAACATATGACAAAAACAGAGAATTTGTGCTGACATCCTCCCCGTCCATGGACATTTTGATCTCAAGCAATCTGGAGCGGCTGATCTATACAATTGCAGGACAGGATGGTCAGAAAAATGCAGAACTGATGGATGCATTAAAAAGTAGTGGTGCATATGAGATTACAAAAGAAATGAAAGGAAAACTGGATGATTTTGTGGGAGGTTATGCAACGGAGGAACAGACAGCACAGGCAATCCACGATACATATAAACGTACCGGATATGTGATGGATACACATACGGCAGTTGCTTCTTGTGTATGTGCACAGTACAGAGAAGAAAGTGGGGATGAGACAAAATGTCTGATCGCTTCCACAGCCAGTCCATATAAATTCGTAGGCAGTGTGATGCGTGCAATTGATGCAGAATATGCGGGAAGAGACGAGTTTGAGCTTGTGGACGAGCTGGAGAAGCTTTCTCAGGTTGCCGTTCCGAATGCGGTCAAGGAGATCCGTGATGCGAAAATCCTTCATACAAGAGAGTGTGATGCAGACAAAATGAAAGAGACAGTGAAAGAAATATTAGAAATCGAGGTATAGTCAATGAGTGCGGACAGTATGAACAGTGTGTTTGGTTTTATCGGAATTCTTGCAGTAGGATGCGGGATATATTGCCTGTATGCATATTTTAACATGAAAAAAGACGGACACATTAATGAAACGATTCTCCTGGGGAAGAGTTATTCAGAAAAGATGTGCAAAGATAAGGAAGCATATCTGAAAAAGGCGTTGCCGGCAGTTCTGGGATTTGGAATTGTTTCGATTCTTTATGGAATTGTAGATTGTATCCACTGGTATGTAAATCCGATGGAGATGGTGGACACAGTGGGCGGCATTCTTTTTATGGCAGCACTGGTGGTATTTGCAGTGTATACGATGCAACTGAAAAAGAAATATTTTTAGAAAGATACAAGGGGAATATCAACGAAAGAGAGTCAGGAGGATCTGACTCTCTTCTTACGTCATACAAATTGCAGAAATGATTTATCTATCGGAGTAATAACGTTCTAATGACAGGATTTATAAAAAGATATCAGCGGCTTTATCACTCTGACAGACTTTGTTCAGTTTTTTGGCTGCCATGGAGAGTTTCATACTGCTGACACTGCGGGCTTTTTGCTTACAGCTTCGTACGCAGCGCAGGCAGGAAATACATTTTTTCTTGTCCGTCTTTTTCGGATCCTGTGCAGAGATTGCTCCGGCAGGACATGATTTGACGCAAGCTTTACATTCCGTGCACAGGCTGACATCTGCCTTTGGAATCAGTGGAGTTTTTGCGTATTTGCGATATGGAGTGTTACCAGGTACCTGAATGGAGAGCGCAGAGAGATCTTCATTTTTGATACGGCGGTTTAATGCGATCCCGAACTCACTGATTGTCTTCAGATCCGCTTTATTCGGACGGCTCAGACCAATTGAACGAACGATCGAATGCTCAGTAGGAAATGCACCGGCACCGATTACGTGGAATCCCCGATTTTCCACCTCGGTTTTTAATTCTAACAGCGCATCTTCGTATGCCCGGCAGCCATAAGTTGCGATCAGCGCAGCCGGAGTGTTGTTTCCTTTGAGTGTCTCGAAATAAGAAAGAAATGTTTCGGGAACCCGGCCGGAATAAACCGGGATTCCAAACAGGACAAAATCTGTTTCGTCAAATTGCAGAACCGGCTTTTTTTCTTTATGTACGGACAGGTCAAATGAGACGGATTTAAGGTCAATCTGACGTGCTGCCTCCATGATGACCCTTCTTGTCGTCCCTGTCGGACTGAAATAGACCAGTTTTAATTCAGTTGTTTTCATAATAGTATCCTCTCCTTGCATTCAAATGTAAATAATGTTACTATACCATAAATTTGAAAAAAATACCATGAAAAAAGAAATGGAGTATGGGTTGTAAAATCTATGTAAATAGGCTATAATAAATTCAACGGAAAACCTGAGATGTTCGATAACCTTGTTATTTTGAACCTACAATACTTTAAATGGGATTCTTATATTTCTGTAATATGTCAAGCCTCCGTTATGCAGTGGAAGACAGAAAAGCAGATGCGGTTGCCCACCTAGCTTGCGTGCTAGGAGTCAAAATACAGGGAACGGCATTTTGGGGATTCTACAGAAGATAAAAGGGAATGAAATTTAGCACAGGCTGATTTCATTCCCTTATTTCATCAATACAGGATATACAAGCCTTCAAAAAAGATCCCTTTACGAAACAGGGGCTTTATGATATGATTTTGAAAGTTTGAGAGCAGCAGGAGAGAATATTATGGGAAGAAGAGTCAAGGAGACGATAAAAAAAGTAAATAAAGTCACTGAGATCGTCGGCTCCCATCATACAGGAGCGTATGCGGCCCAGGCTGCTTATTTTTTTGTACTCTCTATGATTCCGATCATCCTGCTTTTGCTGACGGCGGTACAGTTTACACCGGCTACTTATGCAAATGTCATCGATGCAGTGGAGCAGGTGTTTCCGACATCCGTGCAGGGGTTTATCCGTTCGATCGTGACACAGGTCTATTTTTCCCAGTCGGCTAAGATCATTCCGATCACGATCCTTGTAGCGCTGTGGTCTGCAGGAAGAGGGGTACTGTCCGTGACTGCAGGACTGAACTGCATTTATGGTAATACCGAGACTCGTAATTATGTATACCTGAGGCTTAGGGCTTCTTTATATACCGTGATCTTCATTCTTGCGATCGTACTGTCACTGGTTCTGTCTGTATTTGGAAACAGTATCAGCGCCATGATCTACAAGCATGCACCGTTCTGGAGTACTCTGATGCAGTATATTATTAAGATCCGGACCGTTGTGACACTTGCAGTTCTGACAGTTTTCTGGGATCTGGTTTATAAATATCTTCCAAACCGGAGAGCAACACAGAAGACAACTTTGCGTAAACAGCTTCCGGGAGCCGTTTTTACAGCGTGCGGATGGCTGCTGATCTCTTTTATCTTTTCGATTTATCTGGACATCTTTGAAGGATTTTCAGATATGTATGGAAGTATGACTACGATTGTGCTGATTATGCTGTGGCTGTATCTGTGTATGTATGTGATCCTGCTTGGCGGAGAAGTCAATGCACTGTTAGAGAAATATCTTGACAATCACAAAAACTGTGATAAGATAATAAAGTAAATTTGTCTTAAATTTGAAAAATGAATCAGGATATGAAAAGCGATGAGCGTGCACAGTAGAGAACTGTTTTCCATCAGAGAGAGAAGGTCACTGGCTGTAAGCCTTCTTTGGTTCAGACGGCAATCGAAATTCCCACGTAAGCTGCATTTTTGAAATGATTTCAGAGTAGAAAGTGCCGTCTATTGTACGTTACACAAGACCAAGTGCTCACAGGAAGACTGTGGGAATTAGGGTGGTACCGCGAATACAGACTTCGTCCCTTTTGGGATGGAGTTTTTTTCATACTAAGAAATATGCTTTCAAAGAAAGGAGAAAGAAGATGAAAGACAGACTGGAACAAATCAAAGCACAGGCTTTGGAGCAGATTAAAGCTTCTGATATGCCGGAAAAGCTGAACGAGGTGCGTGTAAAATTTCTTGGAAAAAAAGGAGAATTAACAGCCGTATTAAAGGGAATGAAAGACGTGGCCCCAGAGGAGCGTCCGAAAGTCGGACAGCTGGTCAATGAGACAAGAGCTGCAATCGAAGAGCTTTTAGAAGAGACAAAAGTGAAAATGGAGGCAGCCATCCGTGAGGAAAAAATGAAAGCGGAAGTCATTGACGTGACGCTGCCATCTAAGAAAAGTACGGTGGGACACAGACATCCAAATACGATCGCGCTGGAAGAGGTAGAGCGCATTTTCGTGGGAATGGGATACGAAGTAGTAGAAGGACCGGAAGTAGAATACGACCTGTACAACTTCGAGAAACTCAACATTCCGGATGGGCATCCTGCAAAAGATGAACAGGATACCTTTTATGTGAATAAGGACATTGTGCTGCGTACACAGACTTCTCCGGTTCAGGCGAGAGTGATGGAGCAGGGCAAGCTGCCGATCCGTATGATCGCACCGGGAAGAGTATTCCGTTCTGATGAAGTGGATGCAACACATTCTCCATCCTTCCATCAGATTGAAGGTCTTGTGATCGATAAAAATGTTTCCTTTGCAGATCTGAAAGGAACACTGGAAGTGTTTGCAAAAGAGCTGTTTGGAGAAGAGACAAAGACAAAATTCAGACCGCATCATTTCCCGTTTACAGAGCCAAGTGCAGAGGTGGATGTGACTTGCTTCAAATGCGGAGGCAAAGGATGTCGATTCTGTAAAGGTTCCGGCTGGATTGAGATCCTCGGATGCGGGATGGTACATCCACATGTGCTGGAGATGTGCGGAATCGATCCGGAGGAATATTCAGGATTTGCGTTCGGTGTCGGTCTGGAGCGAATCGCACTGCTGAAATATGAAATTGATGACATGAGACTTTTGTATGAAAATGACATCAGATTTTTGAAACAGTTCTAGGATTTAGGTGGAGAGAAAGGAATAGGATTATGAATACTTCTTTATCATGGTTGAAAGCGTATGTCCCGGATCTGGACGTGACAGCGCAGGAATATACAGATGCAATGACATTGTCAGGAACAAAAGTAGAGGGCTATGAACAGCTGGATGCAGATCTGGAAAAGATTGTCATTGGTCAGATCGATAAGATTGAAAAGCACCCGGATGCAGACAAACTGGTCGTATGTCAGGTGAATGTAGGAACAGAGACAGTACAGATCGTAACAGGTGCGAAAAATGTATTTGAAGGTGCAAAAGTGCCGGTCGTACTGGACGGTGGACGCGTGGCAGGGGGACATGAGCCGGGACAGAAAGTTCCGGGCGGAATCAAGATCAAAAAAGGCAAGCTCCGCGGAGTGGCAAGTTTTGGGATGATGTGTTCTATCGAGGAGCTGGGTTCTACGACAGATATGTATCCGGAGGCTCCGGAAGATGGAATTTATATCTTCCCGGAGGATGCCGAAATCGGAGCAAGTGCGATTGAAGCGCTTGACAGAAACGATGTGGTATTTGAGTATGAAGTGACATCCAACCGTGTAGACTGCTACAGCGTACTTGGAATCGCAAGAGAAGCAGCCGCTACATTCAACAAAGAGTTTGTTCCTCCAATCGTGAAAGAGACAGGAAATGGAGAAGATGTCAACGATTATATAAAAGTAACAGTAGAAGATGCCGATCTGTGTCCGAGATACTGTGCAAGAGTGGTAAAAAATATTAAAATCGGTCCGTCTCCAAAATGGATGCAGAGAAGGCTGGCATCTGTAGGAATTCGTCCGATCAACAATCTGGTGGATATTACAAACTATGTGATGGAAGAGTACGGACAGCCGATGCATGCCTATGATCTGGATACGATCGCAGGTCATGAGATTGTTGTAAAAACTGCACAGGATGGAGAGAAATTTACCACACTTGACGGACAGGAGCGTATCATGGACAAGGACGTCCTGATGATCTGTGACGGAGAAAAAGCAGTTGGAATTGCCGGTATCATGGGCGGAGAAAACTCCATGATCACAGATGATGTCAAGACCATGCTCTTTGAGGCAGCATGCTTTGACGGTGTCAACATCCGAAAATCTTCAAAGAGAGTAGGGCTTCGTACAGATGCTTCCGGAAAATTTGAAAAGGGTCTGGATCCGAACAATGCAAAAGCAGCCATAGACAGAGCCTGCCAGTTAGTAGAAGAATTAGGCGCCGGAGAAGTGGTTGGCGGAACCGTGGATGTTTACGGAAAAGTAAAAGAGCCGGTAAGAGTTCCATTTGATGCAGATAAGATAAACTCCATGCTGGGAACTTCCATTTCAGAAGAAGAGATGCTTGGTTATTTCGCAAAGATCGGTCTGGAATATGATGAAGCAGCAAAAGAAGTGATCGCGCCGACATTCCGTCATGACCTGTTCAGAATCGCAGATCTGGCAGAAGAAGTGGCAAGATTTTTCGGATATGACAATATTCCGACCACACTTCCAAAGGGAGAGGCTACAACAGGAAAGCTGCCGTTTAAACTGAGAATCGAAGATGTGGCAAAAGAAATCGCAGAGTTCTGCGGATTCAGCCAGGGAATGACCTATTCT
>UMEJ01015606.1_pt1 | contig 10768 bp, 8 predicted proteins | sample 1964731 | NCBI WGS metagenome assembly UMEJ01 (sample SAMEA4836018, study PRJEB28245) | human gut metagenome | biome: gut microbiome; material: fecal sample | place: Denmark | collected 2008 | reverse complement strand
TATAATACATTGCTAATATATAAATCCCTGTAACCATTGCAGTTATAGGGATTTTTATTTCCAGTAATTTCATTCGTTTAACTGATGACCCACCCCCTCCTATTTTTCAATATCAATCAAAAGTATTGCAAATAATTGTCTAAAATTACGGAATGAAATTGGTTCTTTAAATCATAAATCGGTTATACAATTAAGAGTTGGTTTAGGATAAAAGGAGGTCAAAACGAAGATTATTTATATGCAATCTGGCATTTTTGAAAATTTAAAAACAAGCAAAATTCAACAACCTGTTTTATCCTGCATATACTCAAAGAACGATTATCATAATATAAAATTGACGAGCAAGAAAAACTAGATCAAATCCCTGTATCTTAAATATTATCAAAAAAAGGAAGGCTGTTTTCACGCCCTCCTGTCTGTCCGCACAATTATATAATCCCGTATTTGCAGTATCTCACAGAAGGTAGAGTTAGCTGATGCCTAACATGATAGCCCCTTTACCTAGTTGTTTTCGGTCTGTTCGAACTAATATACATTTTAATATCAGACTTCCCCTGCCAAATTCACATCAAAAACGAGGTTTTACAAATTTGTCATCTGGAGATGTAAAAGACAACCCCGGAACAGAACGGCGGATATCTTTATAGGCATGTTCTTTAATCAGTGAATAATCTGTAGCATCCAAAGCATAGTAATAATCATCTTTATCTGTCGATAACTTTACAGTCCAGTCAAACATATTTCCAAAGATGGTCAACTCATCTTTTGCCGGATCGAAACCGGGGAGAGCTGATTTCACCAAACTTCCATCACTATTGATAATATAAAAATGATGCTTGCTATCTACCATATACCCCAAAGTCCGACGGCTACGGAATTCAGTAATAAACACATATTCCGGCAAGACTCCTTCAGGCAACTGAATAGCTTTCACATACGGACGTCCTTTGGTGCACTTCAGATGGAACAATTTATGGTTGGCATCTAAAACCAGATATCCCTCATCATAGTCTTTACGAGTAGTTGGATTGCCCGAAGCATAGCATGCAGGAAAAGCAAACCCTTTCTGAACCAGCATATCCGTAAACAATTTACTTTTCGCCTCATCGATACAATTCGTTTCCATACGAATAAATTCTATACCTTTATCGGTAAAACGGAATGCATCTTCGGGCATTTTCAAATCCACCCGTTTGGACATGGACTCCATCAGAAAATAGAGTCCTGTCTGGGGAGCATTGATGGCTGACGGCACACTCTTGAAAGTAAAGTTTGTCAATTGAATATCTTTCGGACTAACTGCCTTACCACAAATGGTATCAGGGAAACGTTCGTCCGCCGTAAGCTGGCGCACATAGAGAGAAGGCAACAAACTGTCTACCTGCTGTTGTGTATATGTATTGCCTTTCGTATCATAGCGGTGAAGTTGCTTATTCTCATCTAGTTGTGTAATAACAAAATCACCAAGTACGGAACTATACATAGTAAAAGGAGTTTTGACAGGCTTCAGTGTGAGAAAAGCATAACACCAAGGCAACTGCCATACAAGCAGGACAGCTACGGTAATATAAAAAAATATTTTGCTGAATCGAATCATGTTTGTTTGATTTTTTAATAATAAACATTCAATTAGTCTTGCTTACCGGCCTTGAACCGTACCACAGAAATCCACGAAAGAGAAGCGGCAAGCAACGTATAAAGTGTCAGACAGGGCAAGAAACTATTATATGCCTCCGCTCCCGGAGCCAGAAAGTAGACACGGAAAATCAATGCCGCAATAATCAGATTCAAAACCCTGCGCTTCCATGTGGGTTCCAGGCAAATCCATGAAACAAGCAGATAACCGGCAAATCCGGCAAAAAACCATGGAGCCGCAGATAATAAAACACGCTGCACCAACTCACTTGTAAAATGTTGTGGCAGATAAACTCCCATCATAATAAAACTCATAGCAAAACAGGTCACCAGTGCAAGTACGCCATAGGCCAACATTGACATGACCATTTTCTTCTGTGAATAAGGCAAATGCAAAGTAAGCTTCAAACACTTACGTTGCATCTCGGGGAAAAACTGTACGGCAGCAAGCAAGATACCGATAAGTAAAGGGACAAATTGCAACAAATCAATAAATATAGCATCCTTCTGGACCATCACTACCCATAAATGATCGATTCCCTGTATGGCAATGGTACGGCCAATACGAAGCATGGAATATCCTGTGATCCCTATCATAAAAAGAGTTGCCAGCAACCAATACCAACGCGTTTTTATCCACTCTTTATAAAATATGGCTTGTATCATATTTCTTCTATTTAGTTTACATATTAATACTTTCCGGTAAGACCGATAAAGGCATCTTCCAGACTTACATTTTCGTGCTGCAAACCAGTAAAGGGAACTTGACTTTCCTTCAACAGTTTCTCCACATCCACGGGAGGCAAAAAGGAGTACGTTTCCAAGGTTTGACGAATGACAGCCGGATGATAGCAAGTTGCCGGCAACTGAGGCTGATAACCCTCGGGCACAGTACAAGTATATCTTCTCAGCTCTTTCATCAACGTTTCAATAGGCTGTTGAATAAGGATAGAGCCATAATCCATAATAATACAATCATCAATCAACCGCTCCATATCCTGAATAATATGGGAAGTCAGGAAAACAGTCTTGTTCTCGGAACGGGCATAATCACGTAAATAATCCACAAAAAGACGGCGATAGCCCGGATCAAGTCCTAAAGAGAAATCATCCAGAATCAACAACTCCGGATTTTGTGCCAGGATCAGTCCCAATGCCACTTGCGAACGCTGTCCGTTCGACATTCTTGAGATACGTTGCCCCGGAGCTACCTTCAATTTATTCATCAAGTCATAATAAGCCTCCTTTTTCCATTGTCCCGGATAAAAAGAAGCATAAAACTTTTCTATTTGTGTGATATTCATAAACTGATATTGAACATGACCTTCCAGCAATAAACCGATATTCCTGCGTAAAGCAGGATTCATGGTCTGAATGTTCTCACCAAAGATGCGACATTCGCCTGAACGCGGCTGAAGATAACCGCTCAATATATTAATGGTTGTCGTTTTCCCTGTACCATTTTTACCCAACAACCCCAAGATACGCCCTTGAGGAACTTCAAAACTCAAGTTCTCATAAATCTTGCGTTGACCGTAATAATGGGTCAGGTTCTTACATTCTATAATTGCACTCATGCTTTATAAATCATTTTTCGTTTGCTATTAGAAACACGCCAGGAAAAGAATAGGAATCAAGATACCGGCCACCAACTCGATTCCTCCTCTGCCCCACAATCCTTTAGGACCTTTTATCATCACTATACCGCTGACAGTGATAATAATCAGACAGACAGCAAAAGCATCGGCAAACCAAGTCCACCACTTACCCGGATTGAAATGGAGTTGTACCATGGAAGAGATCAGCGGACGGCGCTTCACCCCCTCGTAGACAGCATCTTTTGTCCGGGTGTTAATCACCAGACTTGAGCCTCCTTTCAGAAAAACCTTAATCAGATCCGGTTCCGGGTAATAATATTTAGTAAAATTTCCGGCTTCGCCCAGCGGTTCCAACAAAGTCAAAATCATCTTCTCATTAACTTTGCTCTTGTCCGACAGATCCTCTGTTATTTTATATTCCGTTCGTGTAACTGTATAATGGGGATTTATGCTATCCCTATGGTTCATCACGATACCCGAAATAGCATAAATCAAAATCATTCCCGCAAAGAAGAAAGACAGATCACGATGGATGATCCGGCTCCACTTGCGGAATGCAGTACCTTTATTCTGCGATTTCATAAGAACTGGCTTCCATATAGTAGAATGACAGATAATCTTTTCCGGTAGCAGCTTTTCTTTCTGCTATCTTTGCGCGAAAGTCCGCAATACGGGCTTCAGGGGTGCTGGCTGTTTCACCGCGTGCTTTTTTTTCCGAATCACACCCGGCAGCAGTTTCTCCATGAGATTTTTCAGTCTGTGCTTTCAGTTTAGCCTCCCAGTTTTGCAAGTAAGCTTCATCTACCCGCTGTTCCTTTAACGTTCCGGTCACTGTGACAATAGCGTTGATGCATTTGGTATCAAACGAGCCCAAAGGTCCGGCTTCCACACGAATCGTTTTGGTATCATCACTACCCATCAGGAATATTTTTGTAGCTCCGTGCTTGCAGGTATGTGTGCAGATTCCTTCGATAGTCACCTCCTTGTTGGCCAGTGAATCGGCATGCACCAGCAGATTATCGATGCTCAATGCCGCCGGAGCCGCCTGCTCCGTTTTTTCAGACTGGCTCTGTTTGTTACTGTTTCCACAAGAAGTAGTAGTTACTAAAGCTGCCATTAAGGTTGCAGCGACCATAAACTTAATTTTCATATGCTAACTGTTTTTATTTTTTAAAAAAAGATGCCCAATGAACAAACGGCATACTGGGCCGTTCCGCATTTTTTATAATATGCCGCCTGCCATTGAACAGACAAAGACAGGTTATATTGTTTCATGATGGGATAATCCCCTTGCAGACGAATCCCCACCATACTATAACTATCAGATAAATAGTCAATATTTGCCAATAAAGTCTGGGCGGACGACTTCGCGGTATTCAATCCCGGTAAAGAATATTCAGCCGATAAATTGGCATAATATCCACCGTTAGCTTCTGCGGTCAATCGTAGCAGCCTCTTCTGATACAGCAAACGGGCACGCAAAGAACTCTCCAAAACAGACAAGTGAACAAACCGGGATACGGCGTTGTAATCCGTTTCCAACCGATGGTAGATTATGTTTGGGACAATTGCTCCTCCCCATACACCTTTATCGGTCAAAAGCTTCTCCCACAAACCACTTACGGCAATCCGACTATTCGTGACCTTCATTCCCGGAGATGTACTAATTAATGCTCCATAGGAGCTTCCGCCCGCCTCTCCGTAAATATTCTCCATTCCTTTACGAACTATATAGCCTGCATCCAGTTTCACAGCAAGGTGTTCTGCCTGCTGAAGTTCCCGCATCCAGGTCACGTTTCCTTTCAAATCAGTCGTATTCAATTCCAGCAAAGTGAGATTATTGGCATTGCTCAATTTCTTGTCCATTGACATACGGTCAATTGAAACTGTGGCCGATATCCCCTTTTCCGTATCAACTGGCAGAATGCCTATGCTTCCTCCCCACCGGATGCCTTGATGCTTCGTCCCGGTCTGGTTTCCGGCGAAACGCACATAATCCATGCCCAATCCCAACATATGGTATACCGAAGTAGAGCCTTTATCTGCAAGGAATGAAATCTCACTTTTCTGCTGATAAAGCCGGAAATCTGCGGAAACTCCCAAACGATATGTCCCCAGACGATATCCTGCTCCCAAAGCAAAAGAGAGATCGGAAGCTGTATTACGTGGACGCGGATCTTTATCCCGATAATTATGAGACGCTCTGTAACCACCGGTGATTCCCCATGTCCAGGAACCTGACTCACTGGCGTAACCTCCATTGAAATAATAAGTTTCTCCCTTCAGGAAACCACCAATGGAATCACCAGTCACGTAAGGAGCGATCAATTTCCAGTCTATATTTTCATTCCATAACACATTCTCCTGCTTCTCACTCCTGTATCCTGCTGAACCGAATACACGATCACGTTCCGAAAGAATAACGAAGGAATTGACATCTACCCCGATACGGGTATCCTTATCACCTTCCTGTTTCAAAGATGCTTTTCCTTTATCATGATAAGCTCCATTTACGTCCAGCCTTGTCCATATATACGGAGTATAGTAATAATAAAGTGCCGGATTCTGCCATATCTCGCCACGAAATCCAGTCGCAAATGAAGCGGTACGGATTACCTTATCGGACAGGGAGAGTGTGTCGGTAGTCTGCCCGAAGGCTTCCTGCCGACTCTCCACAAATAAAGCAATCAGCAACATAATGATAATTCGGATTAGCATCATGAATAATAAAGATTTATATATCAATAAGACGGATTCAATTATTTGTTAAACAGGCTCGGAGTAGCCGCAGGTGTGAAATCAACGGTAGAGTTATTTGTATCCTGCAATACTTCCCGATCACCATCCTTGTAGGCGGCTTTACGCATTACGCACTTTCCGATGTTTTCTGCAACGGTATTGTTCATACCGATATAAGTATGCCCCATATCCAGCCCGGTAGAGGTTACATTCCACTGCCATTCATTGGAAGCACCTACATTTACAGCATCAATCACCCATTCATTGGGGAACTTATATTTGCTTTGCGGTTTACTGGCTGTTCCATTTTGCATAATATACGTATAGTTGTATGCATAGTCTGAAATATACTTTTCTTTAGTCATACTTTTGGGTAATCTGCCAATAGCATAAGCGCGATTTCCCTGTTTATTCAACACCCAGATAGTTTTGGAATAACAATAATAAACATCTAGATTGGGAACAGCCGGATTATCCACATCTTGCTTTGATTCAATATACCACTCAAAATTGGCTTTACTTAAATCTATAGAATTCGGATTAGCCTCTTTATGATTGATCGCATTGTCACAAAGGATAAAGGATTCTCCCGGTTGTACCGGATAATCTGTTCCACTGCCCGGTACTGCTACAACAGAGCCTACCGCAATAGCTTCATCCATGATATCCGGATCTACCGATTGATATTTCTGAGTAGTTTGGAATTGTGATTCCATAAATATCAATCCATCCGCATACAAAACTTTATCCGAGTTATTATAGATACGTATATACTGGTCGCCATTATATTGCTTACCTGCTTCATTATAGGTTCCGGGAATAAATATCTCGGCAATCACAAAATCAGGATCACCTGTATTGAGTACATGAACCTTCAGTTCCAGCTTGTACGACCCTCCAGATACGGCCACATTCTGTTGTACTCCCTGTACATCGACTTCCACCGGAGTTCCATTCTGTGAGTAAGTTCCCTTACCAATGAAAGTTACATTATACAACCCGTCCGCCAGTTCAATACTCTGAGCCGGATAGGTAATGTCTGTCTTGACAGATGTATTTACATTTTCAAAAGTATAGGTTCCACCGGTCAGTTGCAGCCCCTCGATAGTTGTATCTACAGTAGTGGTAATACCTACAGTGGATATGCTCACTTTGTCATCATCACTACATGCGGTAAATCCCAGCATTGTCACAAAAAGGACTAACATTGTCAATTGATTCTTTTTCATCTTCATCTCTATTTTATTGTTCATTTACTAAAAGGTTAAGTTCATTTCCATACCGAAATAAGGCGATTCGGACGTTCTCCGTTGCAGTACGCCCCGTAACGTATAATCAGGATAAATACCCAAAAGCCGGTTTACATAAAAAGCCAGATTCAGATACTTACCGATCCGTTTACTCGCCTTCAAATTGATATCCATATAAAAAGGCACGGTAGTACGCTCAAAATAAGTGGCTGAATATTTCTCCACCAGATGCTGTAACTGAATATTGTTTTTATCCTCTTCGCGAAACGGATGCGTTTCACCGGATTGATCTATATAGCTTACTGGCACGCCATTATTCCACAAGTTCCGTCTGTTGGTATACCAAGTGCATTGTGCCGACGTAGAGAAAGTAAGTCCCAAACGCTGTATATAGGTATCAAACATAAAGTTCGTATTGAATGCCTGGCTTTCTGTTCCGTTGTCCCCATTGTACAATCCCACATATTTCAGCTGTTTATTGTCCAACAATATAGAAGAGGCCTTATATTGAGGAGAATCCGAATTATAAATTGTCTTTATCCAGGCTCCATACATAGTGACGCGAGTCTTGAGCGATTCTATTCGTTTGGAAGCGAACTGAAACTCCACTCCTTCTTTACACACCTTCATTACATTACCTTGTGTGGAATACACATCCAGATTATATTCATTTGTATAAGTCAACTGAGAAAGTTCTGGAGGAGCCGTCAATGCTGATCCGTCGATACTAGCAGGATCATATAGTTTATATGCCAATGACCTATAATAAGTGATATCATCAAAAGCATTATTCATCCGTTCGCGGAAATAAGTTATCGACAGGCGGTTTCCCTTATAGCTGACGTCGGCCCGCACTTCCCATTTCATGTTACGTGCTGGTTCCAATTGATAGTTTGTATTATCCCATTTATATGTCATCATATTGATACGGCGATAATCCGGATTGGTATGGTAATAATTCAACTGAATCAAATCTACATACTTAAAATCCGGATATAGCTGTGCGGTGGTCGGCATACGGCTGATCCAGCCCAAACCTCCCGAAAAGGAAACATCCCATCCGTTTGATACCGGTAAACTCCATTGCAAGTCCAGACGAAGATCGGGATATATCTTGCCCTGCATCTTATATTTAGTGTCCAGCCCCAATAAAGACTGCAAACGGATACCAGCCGTAAAAGCCAATTTATGTCTATTTACAGGAAGATTCAACACCTCCTCGGCATAGAAGGCGAAAGGTTGCAGCTCCGGTATATCCTTAAAACGGCGAGGCCGTGTACTCAAACTTTCACTGATGGGCCGTGTCACATCGAATACCTGGCCTTCTCCCAAATTCTTCTGATAATTCCATTCCATCCCCATATTCATCGCATTCTGTAATACCCCCAACGGGAAAGCCAACCGCGTACGGGCGGAAGCCGTAACATATAAAGGTTTACCATCAATATCCATCTGTGCCACATAATTATAAGGTAGATAGATGCCATCAAACTCTCCGGTTTCTGTCTGAGTAGCAATAGCTGCCGGACGATTCAGAGAAACGGACTTTATTTCACGCATCTTCTCCCACTGCTGACTGACAGAAGTAGCCACACCAACCTCACGAATCCATAAATGGGCCGGAAACTTCATGCTCCATTTCCCCGCTATCTTCAGGCTGTTAAAGTCCGATTTATAAGAATCTTCCTTTACTGTCGCATCTTTATCCCTCTTCGCATCATCAAACGAGCCGGTATAATCGGAACTGATATTCCAATGAATATTACGTTCATTCCATAACCATTTGCCATCCAAGCGGGCGGAAGCAGTAAGGCGAGTGTAATTTTTCACACTGTTACGCGGATCTATTTTGGACTCCAAATAGTTTAAATCAGCATTCAACACATAACGCCCGTTCCCATCCAGCCGAATTCCCTTGCCTACAGAAAACAGTTTACTGGTTTTATCAGCCTTAAAACGCGCAGACAAGGGGCTCTCATTCATTTTACGCTGAATGATTACCGCACCGTTTGCCACATTACCATAAGCCACGGAAGGAATGCCACGAATGATTTCCACCTTCTCAATATTATCGGTTGAGATGGTACGCATATCTATCCCTTTTGACATTGTGCTCGTTGCATTCACTGCGGAAGTACTGTTTGGCATATATTGCAGATTCGCATCCGTATTCTGGGAGATACCATCAATATAAAATCCAACTCCCAATGAAGAGATATCCTCCGTCTTACCTGTTTCACGTATCCGGATCAGATTGGCCTGCCCCATCTGAGGATCAGCCGACTTTCCTCCAGGTACTAATTCCATCAAGTCACTGAAACTGCTGGGCTGAAGATGTTTCATGGCTGTACGGTCAACGATAGAAGCGCTGGTAGCGCGTTTTGATTCAGAAGCGGTCACCACTACCTCGTTCAGCGCCATGACCGAAGGTTTTAAATAAAAGATTGCTGAAATATCCCCAATGACCTTCACTTCTTTTTCTGTAGAATCATATCCTAAATAGGATACAATAACCCGATAAGTTCCAGGATGGATATGTAGAAGTTCAAAATGTCCATTCGCATCTGTTATTCCCCCATAAACAATCTGCTTATCCACAAACAATTGAACTGTAGCGTAATCCAACGCTTTATGAGTCTGCTCATCCAGTACAGTTCCCCGAAATACAAATGTCTGCCCCCATAAAAGAGACACATTGCTACAAATTATAAATAAAAAAATATATGCAATCTTACAAATCATTTCATTCTCTATTGGTTTGCAAAATTACAATTCATAAAAGCTCGGCACAATCCCCATTTCTAGGTATATACTAAATTATACATAGATCGGAGATACCTACATGACGGTATACAATTTACAAATAAAATCACTTTCACCTAAACTTTATATTCACATTTTTTTTCAATGATAAGATAAATACATCTACTTTTTACCTATTTCAATGGGGAAAATGCCACGCCATATAAATACAGTTCATTATCAACATATTACCCCATAAGCAATGGTATGAAAGCATAATGGCATACAACTTTATATTACAAATCCATTGGCAGAATATTTATATCCGGCAGTCAAGGCACATCAGGTTTATTAAGTAATATCTATCCTTCAAATATTAAATTAGCAAATGAAGAAAAGCAACTGCAAAAAACACTATATTTGTGAAAATGAATTCAAATTAAACAGTTAGATTATGGGTACTTTAGGTTGCATCAATAACATGATGAGAAGAGATAAAGAAAATCGTGAACTACGAAAGGCAGGAAAGGAACGCTTGAATGAAACTAGAAACCGACTGATTGATTTGAACAAAAAAGGGCACTCCTCCCATCTATCCCTTGAGCAATTAGAAGAGATCAGAATAAAAACGCAAGAAAAAGAAGAAGCGGAAACTCACCAGCTCTTCAAAATAAAATTAATCATGTTAGGCATTGTTCTAATATCAGGAGTTCTGATATGGATAGGAATTACCTTCTTTTCTTTAAAATTCCACTCTCTATTTTTCTTCCTTATTCCTTGAAAAAACCAATAAGAATTCTTATA
>UMEJ01011988.1_pt1 | contig 10859 bp, 7 predicted proteins | sample 1964731 | NCBI WGS metagenome assembly UMEJ01 (sample SAMEA4836018, study PRJEB28245) | human gut metagenome | biome: gut microbiome; material: fecal sample | place: Denmark | collected 2008 | reverse complement strand
ATAACTGTGATATAGTTTTGTACTTTATTTATGCCCGTCTTCTTTCCTCTTTTTCTGCAAAAATCCGACACCGCCCAGCATGCCTGCTGCCAGAATCAGACAAATGCCCCATTTCTCAGGTCTGATCTGTGACTGTTTCTCCTCCGGGATTTCTTCCACTTTCACGGCCGTTCCGTCTACCTGACTTTTGGGCATATTTCTTTCATACCCTGTAATCTGCGCCCGCACAATTTCGGCGATCAGGTCCTGTCCTGCCTGATCCGGATGCAGTCCGTCCTTCTGGACATGCTCTGTCACCAGTGAATTCGCCAGATCTGCAATCTGATATCCGTACTCGCTGCTTCGCTTTTCCAGAATCCGGTTCATATTCCCGATGATATCCTCCACGACCTGATTCATCGTTCCCGGAAGCTCCATCTGTTTCACCGGATTGTAAATGTTGGTCACTACGATCTGTGCCTCTTCTTTTTTACAGGAAGAAATGGTATCCATAGCCTCTATCCACTGTGTCTCAAATTCCTGATAATCCCAGTTTCCCAGAGCATCAATGATGCGAAAGACTAAAAGCGGATTACTTTTCACATGCTCTGTCACTTCTTTGAGCGCCTCATCCGTACTTTTAAATTTTGTATCCGTATTCAAAATTTCCTGTGCGGTCTTCTTAAATTCATTCAGAAGATCATTGGATCCCATTGTGATCAAAATCACATCTGCCCCGGAAAGACTATCCTGCACTTCCTGCCCTTTCAACACCTTTTCGTTGAATTCTCGAGTGGCAAGTCCGTTTTTCGCATAATTCTGATACAAATATGATTTTCCTGCTCCCTGTGCGATTTCTTCTGCCACAGTCTGTCCATAACAGTAAAGCTCGGGTTTGTTTGCTCCGCAATATCCTTTTGCGATACTGTCACCCAACACTACAATCTGGATCGGCTCCGATGTGGCCTCTTTTGCATAGCTGCATGTCCCAAACACACTCAGAAAACAGACCGCTGCCAGAGCCACTGCCCTGACTGCTGTTTTTCTCATGTCGATCACTTCCTGTCTTTTATTCCATGAAATTCCACTTTACATGACTTCCATGCTCTGTTTTTTTTACTTCCAGCTGCCATTCGATCTGCTCTTTTAATTCATTGACATGTGAAATAATTCCCACAAGTCCTTTTTCTCCCGCCAGTTCTTTCAAAATCTGGATCGCCCGTTCTCTTGCCATGTCATCCAGAGATCCAAATCCCTCATCTACAAACATCGTCTCCAGACTCACTGCGCCCGCTGTATTTTGTACAATGTCCGCCAGCCCCAGTGCCATGGAAAGAGATGCCATAAACGATTCTCCTCCGGAAAGAGTTTTTACATCCCGCACCGAGTCATTGACCAGGTCATAAACATCCAGATCAAGTCCTGCCTGCGCCTGACTGCTCAAGCTTCCGATATCCCGGCACTGCAGGATAAATTCCTGTCCGGTCATTCTTGCCAGGCGCACATTCGCCGCATGAATGATCTGCCGGAAATACTGGCGCTGCACATAAGTCTCGAAGTCCAGCTTCACGCTTCCGCTTAGATTTCCATTGGCCGTACGGCTTAGATTCCCCATCATTTCGTATTGGCTGCGCAGCTTTTCGGCATCTGAAAAATCACAAATCAACGCTTTCCTTGCTCTCCGGTTGATCTCATTTCTTGTATGCAGCGTCATACTTTCCTCTCTGCCAAGGCGCAGTTTTTCACGAATGATCGTCAGTTCTTGTTCCAGCTTCTCGATCGGTGCGATCTGTTTCCCCTCTGTCTGCTGTTTTAATGTCTCATACCGGGACGATACTTCTAAAAGAGCGGTTTCATACTTCTTTAAATTGGCTTCTCTCGCCTCCCGGCTTTTGATCCACTGCTTTGCCTGCTCGTACTCCTCTTGACTTTGAAAGTTCTGTTTTTGAAACTCTTTCCGAAAATATTCTTCCTCGTCTTTGACTTTCTTATTCCAGAGGATCAGCTGGGATTTTTTGCTTTCTGCCTGTCCCAGAATCCGGCTTTTCTCCTGCGTCAGCTTCTGATAATGATCCTGTGCATTTTTGAACGAAGACTGGAGTTTTTTTAAATCTTCTGTAAGCTTACGAAGAGCATTTTCTGCTTCTTTTTCATCAAAATCCGTTTCTGTTTTTCCTTCTTTTTCCAGAAATCCGACAATCATGGACTGTTCTGACTCCAGTCTTCCCTTCACTGCCTGAAACCGTTCCAAAACTTCTGTACGCTCTTTTTCTGCCTGATCCCGCATTGCTTTTGCACGTTCCACCTGCTCTTTTTTTGGTGCATCTCCGGATAATACCGCTTTTTTCGGATGACTGCAGGAACCGCACACCGGACAGGGTTCTCCCTCCTGCAGCTCTCTCGCAAGAATGCCCGCCTGTTCTTCAAAGTATTTCTGATATAACCGCTCATATCTCTGTGAGGTTTCCTGACATTTTTTCATACAGTCCTGCATATCCTGTTCTGACTTTTGATACCGTTCCTTCAGACTGTGAACCTGTTTCAATTTCGGAAGTATTTCCTGGATCCTGAGGATCTGTTCCTGGATCTTCGGCTCTTCTTTTTTGGAAAGTGCCTCTCTTTCCTGATACAATGCACCTGCGCTTTCCAAATCTTTTGCCTGCTGTTTCAGCTTTTCTTCAAGCTCTTGGGACTCTTTCTTCAGATTGGCGCATTCTGCCTTTGTTTTCTGCAATTGTTCTTCTGCTGCAGCCGCCTTCTCTGCGCGGATTGCTGCATGGATCTGTTTTCGCATTTCTTCCGCTTTGCTCTCCTGCCCCTTCAAGATCTCCAACTGTTCCCCGGTCTTTTTCAGCAGTTCAAACAGATGATTGGTATCCTGTCTGTTTTTCAATTCCATCTGTATCGCATCCGCACGTTTTTCTTCCTGTGCATTTTTCTTCTCCTGACTCTTCTCCTTTGCTTCCCCGGACTGACAGATTATTTCCACACAGTCCAGCACTTCTTTTTGAGGCGGCAGTTGAAGGCTCAGCAGCTGTTCCCAGACATCTCTTCTTTCATCATTCTGTGCAATCTGCACCCGTTCCATTTCCCGCCTGCAGTCCATGCTGTTTTTTTCCAACTGAATGTACAGCTCTTTTGCCTGCTCTTTCAGTGTGTCCTGAATCTTCCAGAAAATCCGTGTATGAAAAATTTTTGAAAAAATCTGCTTTCGTTCTTTTGATTCCGCATGCAAAAGCTTCAAAAAATCGCCCTGTGCGATCATAGCGATCTGGGTAAACTGATTGACATCCAGCCCGATGATCTCCTCTATCTTCAGATCGATCTCCTTTTTCTTTCCCTGAAATTCACTTCCATCCGGAAGAATCAGGCTGATCTTTGCAGTCTCTTTGACAAACTTTATTGTCCCGTCCGCATTCTTTCGTTTGGAAGGACGCAAATATTCCGGATTTCTTCGGACGGTATATTCCTGATCCCGGTACAGAAACTGAAACTCCACATATGTGTCTGTCTCGGAATCTGCATACTGGCTGCGCATCATGTTTCCGTCCCGCTTTCCTCCGCTGGTTCTTCCATAAAGTGCATAGGTTACGGCATCAAAGATGGTTGTCTTTCCGGCGCCGGTATCGCCCGTGATCAGAAAACATCCGTTTTGTATTCCTGTAAAATCGATTCTCTCCACTCCCCTGTAGGACCCAAAGGCAGACATTGTCAATTTGATCGGCTTCATCTATTCTTCCTCCATCTCTTCTGCGATCTTGTTCATCACCTGCTGCTCTTCTGCATTCAGCGCTCTTCCCTGCATCTCCTGAAAAAAGTCCCCGAAAATTTCAAGCGGAGATGCCATGCGCACAACTTCCGCATCTTTCATCAGCTTTTGCCTGGTGCGGGAATTATCCATACGTACCTCCAGAATGTGGGAAAATACCTTCTCCAGCTGTTCCTTCGGTCGATATGGATCTGTCTCATCCGTCAGTGTGATACTGACATAGTCCTCTTTCGCTTCCTCAGGAACAGTTTTCAACAATTCCTTTAGTGTTCCCCTGAACTTTTTCACATTCCTAAGCGGATGCAGTGGATAAGTCTCCACTTCCACAGGTGTGCCCTTCTCTTTCAGCGTCACCAGATGCAGAGATTTTGTCTGATTGCACTCACTGACAGAATATTTCAGCAGTGTCCCCGGATAACGCACAGACTCTCTTCCTACCTTCTGAGCGCTGTGCAGATGTCCCAGCGCCGCATAGTCAAATCGAAGAAGCGGCGTAACATCCACATTATCAATCCCTCCCACGGAGAAAATCTCTGAATCACAAGTCTCTGTCTTTTGACCTGCCCCGGTATAAAACTGATGCGTCACAATGACGTTTCTTTTGGTGGTATCAACCAGTTCTCTCTCCAGCAGCATCTGTACTGCCTTACTGTAGCTCTCCGGCATTTCTCCGTCAAACACGGTTCTTACATATCCCGGTTTCAGAAACGGGAGAAGATAAAAATCCACCTCTCCGTATTCATCCTGAAGTGTCACTTTTTTGAGAAATTCTTCCTGATTCTGCGGCAGTTTTCCTGCAATGTAAATCCCCTTTTGCCCAAGAATTCCACTGGCATAGTCAATCCTTTGCGCGGAATCATGGTTTCCGCTGATGATCAGGATCGGAATTTCCGGTTTCAGTGCAGAAAGTGCAGTCAAAAACCAGTCAAAAATCCCCACCGCCTCAGCAGATGGTACAGACTTATCATACACATCCCCTGCGATCACGATTGCATCCGGTCTCAGCATTCTGGCATACTCCACCACTTCCCCCAGAATATGCTCCTGATCTTCTTTTAAATTGTACTGATGAAGCTGTCTGCCGATGTGCAGATCTGACAAATGGATAAACCTCATCTTCTATTCCCCCTGTATCTATAATTTTAATCCCCGATACCGGTCAAAACATGCGAAGATCTCCTGCGTTCTCGGACGGGCCAGGCTGGCAACAGAAGAGGTGCTTTCACAAAGTGCGGCAAGCGACTCCTTCTCAATCTTCTCTTCCAGCATTGCCACGACTTCCTGCAAGGTACGTGTTCCATCCAGTAAATGGCGCTGCGCATATTTTACACAATATCCGAGAGCAGTTACCTGTTCGCTGTCTGTGATCTGCTCCACATAACGCAGATCGATCGTCTCCCGATTGATGGAAATCGCTTCTTTCCCCAAGGTCTTCATTTTGATGCGGTCATTTCCTTTCCACTCCCGTCCCTGCTGTGGTTTTCTTGCAAAATCAGGCTTTTTCGCTTTCTCTTTCGGTCCGCTCAACTGAGGAAACTGTTCTGCTTCTTTTTTCGCCGTCTGCGTGATATCCTTCGGCATGTACCGATCCATCTGCACGATGCAGTCCGCGATATGAAAATAAGCTCCGGAGCTTCCCGCCACGATCACAGTGGAAATCCCCTCTTCTTCATATAACTCCCGGATGCGTTCGATAAACGGCGTGATCGGCTCCATATCCCGGTGGATTACCCTCTGCATCAGTTCATCCCGGATCATGAAGTTTGTCGCGCTGGTATCCTCATCGATCAGCATGACACCTGCTTTCGCTTCCATTGCTTCCACAACGTTTGCAGCCTGAGACGTACTTCCGCTGGCATCCTCTGTATAAAAATGAGTGGTATCTTTTCCATTTGGCAGATCATTGATAAACATGGAAATGTCCGTTTTTTTGATACTTCTTCCGTCTTCTGCGCGAAGCTTGACTGCTGTGGAATCAGTGATCACATATTCTCTTCCATCACCTGCAATATGATTGTACACGCCAAACTCCAACGCCTTCAAAAGAGTGGACTTCCCATGGTATCCGCCTCCCACGATCAGCGTGATCCCTTTTCGGATTCCCATTCCTCTTATCACACCTCTGTGCGGCAGCGTAATTTCCACTTCCATCTCCTCTGGAGACCGGAAACAAACTGCGCTTTTCATCGGACGGGCGGAAACGCCTGACTCTCGCGGCAGAATAGATCCGTTTGCAACAAAAGCACACAATCCCAGCTTTGGCAGTATGTCTCGAAGTGCCTGCTGGTCCTCTGCCAGATCACTGATCTTCTGCAGTCTCTTCGCATCACAGTTTTTATAGTAGAGTGCCTTTTCGACACACTCCGGAAGAAACTCAAAAAAGATCCGGATCCATTCTCTTGCATTGATCGTCCTTCCGTTTGCCGGAAATCCCACTTCCAGACGAATGTGGATATCTCCTGTTTTTTCATCGATCTGCGCCGCACTTCTCTCCAGCACTTCCTGACCGCACCGGCTGATAGAGATCATCCCGCTCTTCCCGGATCCCTTTGCCTTGAATCCAAATTTCTCACAACACTGTCCGAACTGCCGGATCAGCGCATCCTCCAATGCTGTTTTCTGCCATTTTGTCTGATATAACTGCTCCGGAAATCCTGCAATCTTTCCTTTCACCTGAATACTGACCCTGGATGGAGATGCAAACGGATCTCCCTGTACATGGTCAATGGATAGCAGATAGCCCGGAAACTGATACATTCCCTTTGTGTCTTTATAGGCAGGATAACTCCTGTGATCGATCCTTGTCACAAGCTGTCTCAATTCTGCTGCTGTCTTCATACTTTTTATTCCCTCCCATTACAAAAATCCGGACACGATTCTCGTTCAAATCGCATCCGGTTTTTTCTTCATTTCTTTGATTGATTAAACTTCGAAGATCAGATCTCCGTAAGAAGGCATCGGCCATGCCTCTTTGTCCACGATCATTTCCAGTTTGTCGATCGGTCTTCTCAGATTCTCCATTGCCGGGCACACTTCATCGTGGTAGAAATTTGCCTGTACCGGTCCTTCTTCTTTGGCAGCTGCCTGTGCTGTCACCTCTTCCAGACGTGCCAGAGCTGCTCTTGCCTCTTTCAAGAGTACTGTGATCTCCTCAAGTGTCTCTGCCTGTACACTTGCATCCACACCTGCTTCCTTTACCGCAAGTACTGTATCTGCGAGCGTTTTTGTATATTTGATCACTGCAGGGATAAACTGTTTTCTTGCCATATCGATCATCGTACGGGCTTCGATGTTAATCGCTTTTGCATAACTCTCGTACTGGATTTCTGCACGGGATTCCAGCTCTGCTTTTGTAAATACTCCAAATCTCTCAAACAATGTCACTGCTTTCTCTGTCACCATTGCCGGAATTGCTTCCACCATAGATTTGATGTTCGGAAGTCCGCGTCTTTCTGCTTCCTTCACCCAGGCTTCAGAGTAACCGTCTCCATTGAAAATGATTCTCTGATTCTCCATTGCATATTCTTTGATCAGATCATGAACTGCAAGCTGGAAATCATCTGCTTTCTCCAGAACTTCGCAAGCCTCTGCAAATGCCTCTGCCACGATCGTATTCAGAACAATGTTGGCAGATGCGATGGAATCTCTGGAACCTACCATACGGAATTCAAATTTATTTCCTGTAAACGCAAACGGTGATGTTCTGTTTCTGTCTGTCGCATCCTTTGTCAGTTCTGGAAGTGTTCTTACACCGGTCTCCAGCTTTCCGCCTTCCAGACTGTGTGTTGCTTCCCCTGTACTGATCAGCTGATCGATCACATCTTCCAACTGTTCTCCAAGGAATACGGAAATAATTGCAGGAGGTGCTTCGTTTGCTCCCAGTCTGTGATCATTTCCAGGATCTGCTGCCGATTCTCTCAGAAGATCCGCATGCTTGTTAACCGCCTTCAGAATGCAAGTCAAAACAAGCAAGAACTGAATATTCTCATGTGGTGTTGTTCCCGGATCCAGCATATTGATTCCATCATCTGTAATGATCGACCAGTTGTCGTGCTTTCCGGAACCGTTGACGCCTGCAAATGGTTTTTCATGAAGGAGACATTTCATTCCGTGCTCGCATGCGATCCGCTTTAATGTCTGCATTACAATCTGGTTGTGATCTACCGCAATATTCGCTTCTGCATAAATCGGTGCCAGTTCATGCTGAGCCGGTGCCACCTCATTGTGCTGTGTCTTGGAAGAAACCCCTACTTTCCAGAGTTCAATGTTCACATCACGCATAAAAGCAGCGATTCTCTGGCGGATTGTTCCGAAATAGTGGTCGTCCAGCTCCTGTCCTTTCGGAGGCATCGCACCAAACAACGTACGTCCTGTATATATTAAGTCTTTTCTCTGAAGGAATTTTTCTGCATCTACAAGGAAATACTCCTGCTCTGCCCCAACGGATGGAGTCACTTTCTTTGAAGTTGTATTTCCAAACAAACGCAGAAGTCTGAGCGCCTGTACATTCAATGCCTGCATGGAACGAAGCAGCGGAGTCTTCTGATCCAGTGCTTCTCCTGTATAAGAACAGAAAGCGGTCGGAATACAAAGTGTAGCTCCTGCTGCGTCCTGTCTTACAAACGCCGGAGAAGTACAATCCCATGCTGTATATCCTCTCGCCTCAAAGGTAGCCCGAAGTCCGCCTGACGGGAAAGAAGATGCATCTGGTTCTCCTTTGATCAGCTCTTTTCCTGAGAAACTCATCAGCACTTTTCCGCTTGGAAGTGGAGCTGAAATAAAAGAGTCATGCTTTTCCGCTGTCACACCTGTCAACGGCAAAAACCAGTGTGTATAATGTGTCGCCCCTTTTTCGATTGCCCATTCTTTCATCTCATGTGCAATGACGTCTGCTGTCTCTATATCCAGTTCTGTTCCTTCTTCGATCGTCTGTTTCAGCTTCTTGTACACCTTTTTCGGGAGACGCTCCTGCATCACTGTGTCATTGAAAACATTTTCCCCAAAAATATCCGCTACATTGAATAATTCTGTGCTCATAAAACTACCTTCCTTCATTTCACTTTTGTAAACGCATTTTCTAAAAAAGGCATTCCAAGCAAGCTTGGAACGCCTTTGTTCTCATCTACGAGGCTTAGTATACCTCAATCACCGCAAAAAGGCAAGTTAAAATTTCTAACAAATACTTATTACTTACGCTTCTGCTTTTCCAACAGAGCCAAACAGCTCCATTTTTTCTTTTACAGTTGCCATGATTGCATCTGCGCCTGGTTTTAATAATTTACGTGGGTCGAATCCCTTTCCTTCCAGGTCTTTTCCAGCTTCGATATATTTGCGTGTTGCATCTGCGAACGCAAGCTGGCACTCTGTATTTACGTTGATCTTAGCAACTCCGAGGCTGATCGCTTTTTTGATCATGTCTTCCGGAATACCTGTACCACCGTGAAGAACCAGTGGCATATCTCCTGTCAGCTGCTGGATTGCATCCAGAGTCTCGAAGCTGAGTCCTTCCCAGTTCTCTGGATATTTTCCGTGGATGTTACCGATTCCTGCTGCAAGGAAATTGATACCAAGATCAGCGATCATCTTACATTCCTGTGGATCTGCACATTCACCTTTTCCTACAACTCCGTCTTCTTCTCCACCGATAGAACCAACTTCAGCTTCCAGAGACATTCCGTGCTCTTTTACAACTGCTACCAGTTCTTTTGTCTTTGCAATGTTTTCTTCGATCGGATAGTGAGATCCATCAAACATGATAGAAGAAAATCCTGCTTCTACACATTTCATACATCCTTCGTAGCTGCCGTGATCCAGGTGAAGAGCAACCGGAACTGTGATGTTCATCTCTTCTAACATTCCCTCTACCATACCTACTACAGTCTTGTATCCTGTCATATATTTTCCTGCACCTTCAGATACTCCCAGGATAACCGGTGATTTGCATTCCTCTGCTACTGTCAGGATTGCTTTTGTCCACTCCAGGTTGTTGATGTTGAACTGTCCTACTGCATAATGACCTGCTTTTGCTTTCTGAAGCATTTCTGTTGCTGATACTAACATATTTTCTCCTCCAATTCTTTGCGCACAGCCGTCTGTGGCAGCGCATACTATAGGTTTCACTCTATGGCTTTCATTATATCTTATCTGCCATTAAAAGACAATCTGTAATTATTACAATAAAACAAAGAATATACACAATTTCTTTGGCAGATTCTGTGATTTTTTTAACAAGACAGGAACCTCTCATTTACACTCCTGTCTTTCCTGTTTAAAAAGCTTCCGCGCCTCTGATATCATCTGTTGAATATGTTCATGCCGATAATCCATTTTATTCTGGCATATAATTTTCAAACGGAGTATAATCTTTGTTTAATTGGGATGTTAAGTTTTATACTATTTGAAATATTCCATTATGAATATGCATATACATTATCTCAATGTTTCTTCTTGATTGGTATTCTTTATGCTATAGTAGAATATCTTACAAACAAGAAAATGTTGTTAGAAAAATTAAACAGATTACATCAATAACTTATATGAGGCAGTAATTCCCTTAAAAGGAGTTACTGTTTTTTCATTCCTTATCGGACGGAGTTCGCCTGCCGCAGGCATGAATTACAGGATACTCGGATGGGTATACTACTTTGAATTCTTTGTGAACTAAGGCTTTTGGGCAAATTATTTGCAGGTTAAATTTGTTTTGATTTTACGCTTGATACCCTACTTGATACCCTGCGCATAGACATGGTTTCTTTAAAAAGCTTTTTGTACAACACAGTTTCCCACTGGAAGACAAAAAGACAATCAAACGATTATATAGAAAAATAAACTTGAATACCGTTCATGAAATGGTCGGTCATACAGATGAACGAACAACTTTAGGAAACTATTGCTTTGAACGCAACACGGAAGTAGAAAAGGCTAATTTAATCGAAAAAACTTCAGCTTGCTAAAGTGTAATCAAGTGTAATCAAAAATTCAATCACAATTTCATACATCCACCAAGCACCAAGAAAATTTTTAAGGCTTCAAATCCCTTGAAAACAAAGGCTTTTAGGCAAAAAAATATCCGCAGAACTCTTCTGCGGATACCCTTTCAAAAGTGACTCCA
>UMEJ01028845.1_pt1 | contig 11081 bp, 8 predicted proteins | sample 1964731 | NCBI WGS metagenome assembly UMEJ01 (sample SAMEA4836018, study PRJEB28245) | human gut metagenome | biome: gut microbiome; material: fecal sample | place: Denmark | collected 2008 | reverse complement strand
TTCTCGCGCTCTTCCCCTCCTGGCCACGCCGCTGTGATGCGTTGTGGAATGTGTAAGTGTATCGGCTCAGTCCTGTATTCTGCTGTATCGGCAGTGACAGGCTGAGCCGATTATTGCTTCTGTCTTGTATTCTGCTGCACTGGCAGTAGCAGACTGAGCCGATTATTGCTTCGGCACTGTATTCTGCTGCACTGGCAGTAGCAGGCTGAGCCGATTATTGCTTCGGCACTGTATTCTGCTGCACTGGCAGTAACAGGCTGAGCCGATTATTGCTTCTGCACTGTTTATTGCTTCGGCGCTGATTATTACTTCTGCACTGTTTGTTGCTTCTGGATGAATGGGAAAGTGGACTGCGTAGCGGGCCTGTTCTCTGGATTGTGGTGTATTGCTGTTATTCAGGAACAGGCTTCGCCAATATATTTACGTCAGCATAAATCGGCTCAACCTTCCACAGCCAACGTAGTAGAATCCATCGCCCCTCCAATATCTTCACATATTCCCACAGCCTGCAGCTGCTGCGTGCCCGGAAAGGGGGGAGCTCGAGGGGGAAAAGCGGGCTTCGCAACTTTGAGTGCTTTCCCCCTCGTACCTGCCCATGCCAAAATGGTCCCCCTGAAAGGGAAAGTACCTGCGTCTCAAGCATCCCCCGGAAAGGGCATCACCTGCGTTTCAAGCATCCTCCCGGAAAGGGAAAACATCCTCCGGAAGGTGATCAGGCTTCGGTTTCATCATGGAACTGCGGGATCGGAGTTACCGGAGGATAAGGATCCTCTGGAGGTTCATCAAACTCTCCGGAAATATTCCGATAGAAAACTGCCATACAGGTTTCTATATAAGGCACCAGCCAGATCAATGCCAGATACAATGTAAATATGGAAAAAATGATCCACGGAACAAAACTTAAGAGCATTTTCATATATTCCCAGTAATGTCCCTTCATAAGCTTTGCACTGGCTTTCAGTGCCTGCACTCCTTTTATGTCCGAATTATCGGACAGGATGTAATAGCTCATGGTGAACGGCATAGCTGCCAGCAGGTTCAGCGCGAACCCGAGAAGTGTGAGCAGCATGTAAGTTACTGCCCAGTTCATCTGCTCCTCCGTTGTATTTCCCATATTGCTTGTAAAAGAAAACCACGCCAGTGGAAGTGATGTCACCAGATTGATCAATGCCAGCACAAAGGATGCCACGATCACATGATCCGGCTGATGGCTGAAAAAGTACAGAAGGTCTCCGAAAGAGTAGGCTTCCCTTCTGGAAATATTCAGATAGATCCGGTAAAGTCCTGCGGAAAAAATACAGATCACCAGAGAAAGGACAAAGCTGAATACCTCTCCTCCAATGATCGCATACAGGGAATCTCCCGGAAAAAGTGCTGTGGAAATATAGCTTGAAACTGCGCTCATCGCCGCAACCGCAATACTCCCGATCACAGGGACCGTAAAATTACCGGCCAGAGTTTCCCCTGCCAGCTTCTTACAGCCCTTCAGATTTTTTCTCATAATTCTGTATCCCTTCGTTATAGAAGGCGGAGACTCATCCAAGCCTCCGCCCCGTCATTTTTTACTTCAGATATATCATATTCTCATATTTCACATCTGTTTAGTCTGCAAGATTAAACGCATCATGTACCGCATTCATGGCACGTACGCCATCTTTCTCGTTAATGAGAACCGTCACACGGATCTCAGATGTTGCGATCATATTGATGTTCACACCCTCATTGTAAAGGCTTTCGAACATTTTTGCAGCAACACCCGGATTGCTCATCATACCTGCTCCTACAATAGAAAGCTTGGCAATGTTTTTCTCCGCATGAAGCTCAGAATAGGCGATGCGTGCCTGGTTAGCTTCCAGAACACCCATTGCATCGTCCAGATCATTTTTATCAACAGTAAAGGAAATGTCCTTGGTTCCGGCACGGCCGATAGACTGAAGGATCATATCCACATTGATATTTTTCTTAGCCAGGGTATCAAAAAGCTTAAATGCCACTCCTGGTGAATCTTTAAGTCCGATCACAGCAATACGTACTGCATCTGTATCCAGAGCAACACCGCTGATCAGCATTCTCTCCACTGTTACTTCCTCCTTTACCACAGTTCCTTCGCTGTTGTTGAGACTGGAACGTACCACCAGCGGCACGCCGTATTTCTTTGCCATCTCCACAGAACGGTTATGAAGCACTCCCGCACCCAGAGTTGCCAGATCCAGCATCTCATCGTAAGTGATCTCCTTGAGCTTGCGGGCATTCGGAACCTTACGCGGGTCAGCGGTATAAACACCGTCCACATCGGTATAGATCTCACAGGCATCTGCATGAAGCGCTGCCGCAAGAGCTACGGCTGTGGTATCAGAACCGCCACGTCCAAGTGTGGTATAGTCATTATATTTATCAATGCCCTGGAAGCCTGTGACCACAACGATCCTGCGGTTATCCAGCTCTCTGCGGATACGTGCCGCCTCGATCTTTTTCAGGCGTGCGCTGCCATGTGCACTTGTTGTATGCATAGCTACCTGAAAAGCGTTCAGAGAAACAGCCGGTACTCCCAGACTGTCCATAGCCATGGACATCAGTGCCACTGACATCTGCTCTCCGATGGTAAAAAGCATATCCATCTCACGTTTCGGAGGTTTGTCATTGATATCCTTTGCCATGGTGATCAGCTCATCGGTATACTTACCCATTGCAGAAAGCACGATCACCACGTCGTTTCCTTTTTTGTAATCTTCGATACATCTTCTGGCAACATTAAAGATACGCTCTTTGTTTGCCACAGAAGTACCGCCGAATTTTTTTACAATCAACATGTTCTTTTCTTCCCTTCGGCATCAATCCTTTACACGGATCATTGCCAGTACTTTTCCGGTGAGCTTGCTGATCTTCTCATAATATTCAGCCTGCTTCATCACCGGTGTGATAAATCCGAATTCGTCCGGAAGGTCATCCGGCTCGATGGTCTGTACATCACCAAAAGCTTTTTCCACTTCATCCATAGTAGTATCAGACACACGTACGAAGAAACGTCCCTCAACTTCATCCATATCCATAAGCTTCAGGGCATAGCTGCTCCAGTTTGTCATGATATTTCTGTGGAGATGCTTTGCTTCATCCACAACATCTGCAACTACTGCACTTGCAGTCGGAAGCTTACCTGCTCCGCTTCCGTAGAACATGGCATCTCCAAGAACATTTCCGTGCACAAATACTGCATTAAACACATCATTTACACTGTAAAGCGGGCTACTCTGGCCTACCAGGAACGGCGCTACCATTGCATAGAAAGAATCTCCGATCCTGCGGCTTGTGGCAAGAAGCTTGATAGTCATGCCAAGCTCTTTTGCATATTCCATATCTGCCGGTGTAATCTTTGTGATTCCTTCTGTATAAATATCCTCGTAATTCAGGAATTTTCCGTATGCAAGTGAAGAAAGGATGGCGATCTTACGGCATGCGTCAGCACCTCCTACGTCTGCAGTCGGATCTGCCTCTGCATAGCCCTTTGCCTGAGCTTCCTTCAGAACCGTATCGAAATCACAGTTCTCTGTGCTCATCTTATAAAGCATGTAGTTGGTGGTTCCGTTAAGGATTCCTGTGATCTCATCGATCTCATCTGCTGTCAGTGAAGAATTCAGTGCGCGGATGATCGGGATACCGCCGCCGCAGCTTGCCTCAAAAAGGAAGTTGATATTTTTTTCTTTTGCGATCTCCATGAGCTCAGAACCATGCTTGGCTACCAGAGCCTTATTGGATGTGCTTACGCTCTTTCCTGCCTGAAGCGCTCTTTTTACAAAGGTATAAGCCGGCTCGATCCCGCCCATAACCTCAACAACAATATCTACCTCCGGATCGTTTACGATCACTTCATAATCATGAACCAGAACTTTCTCAACCGGATCTCCCGGAAAATCTCTTAAATCAAGAACGTACTTGATGTTAATCTCATCTCCAGCTCTCTTGTTAATGCTCTCATGATTGGTGTTGATGACTTCAACAACTCCGCTTCCTACTGTACCGTAGCCTAATACTGCTATGTTTATCATATGCTTACTCCCTGCCTAAAATTTTCAAATAGTGTATACCGTCTCTCTGCTCAATATTCTCCACCATAGCCTCTGCGTCACCTTCTCCCGGAAGGATGTCAACGCTCAGCGTCAGCGTTGCGACTCCGTTAATGGGAATACTCTGATGTATGGTCAGGATATTACCGTGAAAACGGGCAATCGTCTGCAGCACCATTGATAAAAGCCCCGGCTCATCGTCCATCTGAATGATAAAGGTGATGGTCTTTCCCTTGGTCTCCTCGTGGAAAGGAAAAATATCGTCCTTATATTTGTAAAAAGAACTGCGGCTGATCCCGGTCCTTTCAGCAGCTTCCTGAACAGTAGCCACCCGTTTGGATTCCAGCAGTCTCTTGGCCTCAACCACCTTGAGAAGTACCTCCGGCACTGCCCGTTCTCTTACTACATAGTATTTTTTCTTTTCAACCTGTTTCTGCATAGCAACCTCTCTAACTGCTGTTCGCATTGCGGCCAGCAGCCTCCTGTCCGTTTCATAAAGACAACTGTTTTTGTACAAGAGATATATTATCATAATAAAAGAAACTCCACAAGCGCTTTTTTGCCTGCGGAGTCCTTTTCTCTGTCTTTATGGGGTTCCGTGACAGTAATGTTATTCTTTCTTTTTCGCCAGCGCGATCCATTTCAGGTATGCATTGATAAAAATGTCAATACCACCGTCCAGAACTGCGTCAACATTACCGGTTTCTTCATTGGTTCTATGGTCTTTTACCATGGTGTATGGCTGCAGGACATAGGAACGGATCTGGTTTCCCCAGCCGATATCTGTCACTTCGCCTCGAATGCCGGAAAGCTTCTCCTCGGCTTCCTGCTGTTTCAGCAGATACAGCTTGGCCTTCAGCATCTGCATGGCCTTGTCCTTGTTCATGTGCTGAGAACGTTCATTCTGGCACTGTACCACGATTCCTGTCGGGAAATGGGTGATACGGATCGCAGAGGATGTCTTGTTGATATGCTGTCCACCGGCACCACTGCTTCGGTAGGTATCGATACGGATATCATCGTCATTGATCTCTACGTCCAGATCCTTCTTGATATCCGGCATAACATCGCAGGATACAAATGAAGTCTGTCTCTTTCCTGCTGCATTAAACGGAGAAATACGTACAAGACGGTGAACACCCTTCTCGGATTTCAGATAACCGTAGGCGTTCTCTCCGTTCACCTGGAAGGTTACGGATTTCACACCGGCCTCATCACCGTCAAGGTAATCCAGGACCTCCAGCGCAAAGCCCTTCTTCTCCGCCCATCTGCTGTACATACGATAAAGCATTCCGCACCAGTCGCAAGCCTCTGTTCCGCCGGCTCCTGCGTTCAGCTTGATGATGGCGTTCTCTCCGTCGTACTCTCCGGAAAGGAGTGTCTTCACACGGATGCTGTCAAAGCCTTGCCTGGAACTCGTCCAGCATTTCCTGGATCTCAGGGACGATCTCAGGATCATTCTCCTCATATCCCATCTCGATCATGGTTTCCATATCTTCCATCTGTGTTTCCAGATTATGGTATGTCTCAATATCGTCCTTGAGACTCTTTAACTGTTTCATCTTCATCTGGGATGCTTCCGCATTATCCCAGAAATCAGGCGCTTCCATCTCGCGCTCTAATTCTTCGACCTTCTGCTCTTTGTTAGCGAGGTCAAAGTGAATCCCTCACTTCCACTAATGGCTCTGTGTATGTTGCAAGAATACTCTTGAACTGATCTAACTCAACCACAGCTTCACCTTCTTTCTATATATTGATACAGGATTTCCTGCCTGTCTTATACAATACCATATGGGCATGGAAATTACAATGAAAAGCTGTTTACCTGCTGATCTTCACTTTTGATCCCTGGCCTTTGTTTTTCAGAAGCTTCTGATAAGCTTTTAATTTTGAGGAAGGTACTCTAATCTTTGCTTTTGCGTAGATTCCTCTGAATGCGTTTGCTCCTACAGCTTTCAGTTTTGTTGATCTGATCGTGATCGCCGAAGCTTTTTTGCATCCTCTGAACGCATCTTTTCCGATGGAAGTAACACCAGTTCCAATGGTAACTCTTTTCAGCGCTGTACATCCTTCAAATGCGGAAGTTCCGATGGCTGTAACATTATTTCCAATAGAAATCTGACTTACTTTTATATTCTTTCTGAGAGATTTTGTGTAAACGGAGGTGATCTTATAGGTCACTTTTTTATATGTAACTGTATTCCCGATTGTGATCTTTGTTACCTTTTTATTCGTGGTTCCAATGTATGTTACGACGCGGTTACCGGTCACTTTATATCTGGATGTTCCTGATGTAAATGTTTTTCCTTTTGTTAGCGGGACCGGTTTTGTCTCATGATAATATTCATCATAGATCGTCTGGCTCATGGTTCCGGAATAACTTCCTTTTCCGGTTATCGTAACTTTAATTCTTCTGTTTGAAAGATATTCCACCTTACAGGTATAATCGGTGCCTGCTTTCAGTTTATTGCCGGCGAAATATACCGTGGCAGTAACCTTTGTGTTTCCGGTGGTCGGAGTCTGTGCAAAATCTGCCCTTGCGATCTCGGAATTTCCAAGATCTTTCTTGTCCAGCAGCTTATACGGAAATCCATTACTTTTTGCATACAAATATCCTTGTGAATCATACCAGCAGTTGATCACGATATGGTTTGGATCATCGTATTTCTGCCCGATCGCATACGGATCTTTTTCATCGGAATCCACATAATTATAATGAGAATAACCAATGGCATATGGCTGGATCAGTGTGACGCTTTTTGGGATCGTGATCTCGTGGAGGGAATCACAGCCCATAAATGCAGCCGCATCAATGGTTTTCAGTCCCTCATTTAAAGTCACTTTTTCCAGTGACGTGTCGGACCGAAATGCGGCATATCCGATAGTCTCTACGGATTTCGGAATAGTGATACTTTTCAGGGTTTTGCAGGAAGCCATGGATTTTCCTGCGATGGCTTTTGTATTTGATGGAACTGTTGTGGAGGCATTTTTTCCCTGATATTTCAGGACTACATTTCCAAGCATGCCGTATTCTCCTGTCAGAGAATCATAATATGGCGTGTTTGCAAAAGCACCCTCTTTGATATTTTTCAGGGAAGAGCTGGCCGGCACGGTAACGGTTTTAAGATTCGCAGCATCTTTTAAAAATTCACTTCCGATCACGGCAAGCGATGCCGGAAGCTCTATCTTTTCCAGTTCTGTGAAATAGTCGCCTGCAAAGAAGGTGCTCCCATCCTCAATTTCCGTTGGTCCCTCTTCAATGACAACTTCCTTTACTTTGGCATTCTGCCCAAAACAGTAACTTCCAGTAAAAGGTCCTGTATAGGAGATTTTTCTTTCTGTTGTTGAAACAGTCAGCCTAGTTCCGTCAAAAGTCCAGGTAACATCCCCGGAATATGATCTGCCTGCATATGGATACGCATCATAATTTCCTGCCTTTGTAAGATGGACACTGAATGTACCGCCATCGTCAGAAAAACTGGATACTCTTAACGTATATTTCTGCCCCTTTTTCAGGTATGGCTGGTAATTCAAAAGCGATCCAATGTTTTCATATACATGATATCCATTGAGCATATACGGTCTGACAATATCCGGTCCATATACTCCCAGAGACGCTTCTGCATGATAAAAACCACTTTGGGCAGGAGTAAAAGTAAAAAAAGAGTCTTCCCTAGTATCATCCTGGGATGCCGGTATCGTGATCTCCGTATCCGCTGAAATCTCTTTTATATTCTCCAAAGCGCTGTCCAGATCCGATCCTGCCGCGGAATCCTCCTCACCGGAATCAAAATCCGTTTCCAGGCTTTTCGTAGATTCCTCAGATTTCTCTGTATCCGCTTCTTCCAGCGTATCTACAGCTTCTGTTTCCTGCTGATCGTAAGTATCGGTTTCTTCACTTCCTGCTTCCTGCTGCTCCAGTCCCTCTGCGTTTTCTGGCATCTCTGTGCTTTCAGGCTCCTCTATAGTTTCTGGTTTCTCTGCGCTTTCAGGCTCCTCGGCAGTTTCTGGGCCCTCCGAAAAATCTGCCACCTCTTCTGAACTTTTTGCTTCTCCTGTGAAGTCTGCATCTGCAGTCTCCGCAAAAGCTTCCCCTCCTTCATATTCCTGCGCACCTGCAATAACCGGCGTTCCTGTCATAACCATCGCAGCCGTCATAAAAAGTGCCAGATTTCTCTTAATATGAAAATATTTCATACGCCTTCTTCCTCCTTTTACATAAGCAGCTATTGTCTGATATACTTTCTTATCCAAATAGTATCATAGGCACTGGGAATTTTCTACTGTTAATATCCTGTTTAATAAATATCCCGCCGTCTGTGCTTCAGAAGCGGTAGCTGCTCTCGGACCTTTTTTACCTCGTTCAGATCCAGTTCCACTATCTTCACATCCGGCTTTTCTTCCATTTCCATGAGGACTTTTCCCCAGGGGTCTGTGGTAATGGAATGGCCCCAGGAATGGTATCCGGCGTTCAGATCTCTGGCGGGGGCGGCCCCGATGGTGTATACCTGATTATCCACGGCTCTCTGGCGGAACATCAGCTCCCAGTGAAGCGGGCCTGTTGTCATGTTAAAAGCTGCCGGCACGATGATCACCTCTGCGCCCTGGTCCACCATCAGCCTGGCAAGTTCCGGGAAACGGAAATCGTAGCAGATGCAAAGGCCCATCTTTCCGAATTCTGTGTCAAAAACTGTCACCTGATCTCCCGGTGTCAGAGTATCGGATTCTTTAAAATACTGGCCGCCTTTTACATCAATGTCAAAAAGATGCATCTTCCGGTGTTTCCCGATCTGATGCCCGTTTCTATCAAAAACATAGGATGTGTTGTAAATATGACCGGCTTCGTCCCGTTCCGGCATGCTTCCGGCTACAAGATAAATCCCACGTTCTGCTGCCAGCCTAGAACATTTTTTCCAGGTGTCTCCTCTCTCTGGTTCCGCGTACTCCGGGAAGTATTTGTTCTCGTAGGGACAACAGAACATTTCGGGCAGGACTGCCAGGTCGGTTCCCTGCAGCTCCGGGCGGAAAAGAATTTCTGCTGCCTGAGTGATGTTACGGGACTTTTCCTTATATACGTGTGTTTGAAGAATTGCTGTTTTTATAACTGCCATACAACCACATCCTTTCTCTGTTCTTATACAAAAATAGCCCCACCGCATCATCCGGGTGAGACTATTTTTATCTTTATTCTCAGATCTTGGCAGCCTTACGTCCGCAGCACTGTTTGTATTTCTTGCCGCTTCCGCATGGGCATGGATCATTCGGGTATACTTTATCTTCTTTTCGCTGAACCGGTTTCTTCGGGCCTGCGCTGTCATCTTTGTTTGTGCCGGTTACCTTAGCAACCTGCTCACGCTCGATCTTCTGCTCCACATGAACATGATACAGCATACGTACAGTGTCTTCCTGAATGGAGCTGATCATGCTGTTAAACATCTCGAATGCGTTCATCTTGTACTCAACAACCGGATCTCTCTGGCCGTATGCCATCAGACCGATACCCTGACGGAGCATTTCCATATCATCGATGTGATCCATCCATTTGCTGTCGATGCATTTCAGAAGGACAACTCGCTCAAGCTCACGAAGCTGCTCCGGTTCCGGGAACTCAGCCTCCTTCGCTTCATAAAGCTTCACAGCCTCTTCCTTCAAAATGTGCTTGATCTCATCTTTCTTATGGCCTTTTACCTTCTCTGCGGTCAGCGGGTGGATCGGGATGATCGGAGTGATCGCAGTGTTGAACTCATTAAGATCCCACTCAGAAGAATCCATGTCATCGGAAAAACACATGTCTGTCATGCTGTCTACGATATCTGTGATCATCTTGTAGATGGCATCACGCATATTCTCACCGTCAAGTACCTGGCGACGCTCCTCATAGATGATCTCTCTCTGCTCATTGTTAACCTGGTCATAGTCGAGAAGATTTTTACGGATACCGAAGTTGTTGAACTCGATCTTCTCCTGGGCTTTCTCGATGGCATTGGAAAGCATCTTGTGCTCGATCTGCTCATTCTCCTCAACACCAAGGGATGTGAACACCTTCATCAGTCTCTCGGAACCGAACAGACGCATCAGGTCATCCTCAAGGGAAATGTAGAAACGGGATTCACCCGGATCTCCCTGTCGTCCGGAACGTCCACGGAGCTGGTTATCGATACGTCTTGACTCATGACGCTCGGTACCGATGATCTTCAGACCGCCGGCCTCTCTTGCCACATCGTCAAGCTTGATATCGGTACCACGGCCTGCCATGTTGGTCGCGATGGTAACGGCATCTGCCTGTCCTGCCTGAGCTACGATCTCAGCCTCAAGCTCATGGAACTTGGCATTCAATACATTGTGGGGGATTCCCTCTCTCTTCAGCATTCTGCTGAGAAGCTCGGAAGTCTCGATGGTGATCGTACCAACCAGTACCGGCTGATGTTTTGCGTGAGCTTCCTTAACTGCCTCTACAACGGCGTTGAATTTCTCTTTCTTTGTCATGTAAACAGCATCATCAAGGTCTTTACGCTGTACTACACGGTTGGTCGGGATCTCTACAACGTCCATGCCGTAGATATCACGGAACTCTTTTTCCTCGGTGAGGGCTGTACCTGTCATACCGCCTTTTTTGTCATATTTGTTGAAAAAGTTCTGGAAGGTAATGGTTGCGAGAGTCTTGCTCTCTCTTTTAACCTTCACATGCTCTTTCGCCTCGATCGCCTGATGAAGACCATCGGAGTAACGACGGCCCGGCATGATACGTCCGGTAAACTCATCAACGATCAGGATCTCGTCATCTTTTACAACATAATCCTGATCCTTGTGCATCAGATTATGTGCACGAAGTGCAAGGATGATGTTGTGCTGGATCTCCAGGTTTTCCGGATCTGCCAGGTTCTCGATATTAAAGAATTTCTCAACCTTCTTGATACCCTGCTCGGTAAGGTTGACGATCTTATCTTTCTCATTTACAACGAAGTCACCGGTCTCGATAACCTCCTCACCCATGATGGCTGCCATCTTGGTCATCTCATG
>UMEJ01021959.1_pt1 | contig 11128 bp, 8 predicted proteins | sample 1964731 | NCBI WGS metagenome assembly UMEJ01 (sample SAMEA4836018, study PRJEB28245) | human gut metagenome | biome: gut microbiome; material: fecal sample | place: Denmark | collected 2008 | reverse complement strand
CACCGACTGCCAGGCCGCCGACTGCATATCCGTCCAGATCCAGCTCACGGATCTGCTGTGCATGCTCGATACGGATATCTTCGTAGATCGCACCCTGGTTAATACCAAAGAGCATCTGATGCTGATTGATCGTATCCGGCAGGCTGTTCAGTCTTGCCATCTCTTCTTTGCAGCGATGCAGCCATCTTGTCGTACGCTCTACCGAACGCTGGACATATTCTCTTTCTGCCACACTGGACGGACACTCATCAAATGCCATGGCGATCGTGGACGCCAGATTAGACTGGATCTGCATGCTCTGTTCCGGTCCCATGAAAATCTTTCTGCCGTCTACATGGGAATTGAAATATACGCCTTCTTCTTTGATCTTTCGAAGACCCGCCAGCGAAAATACCTGAAATCCACCGGAGTCTGTCAGGATCGGTTTGTCCCATACCATAAATTTATGCAGTCCGCCCATCTTTTTTACAACCTGATCACCCGGTCTTACGTGAAGGTGATAGGTGTTGGACAGCTCCACCTGTGTGCCGATCTGCTGCAGATCCTCGGTCGATACTGCTCCCTTGATTGCTGCTGCCGTTCCGACATTCATAAAAACAGGGGTTTGTATCACGCCATGCACGGTGTGAAACTCACCCCTTTTTGCGTTGCCATCTCTTTTTATCAGTTTATACATGATTTCCTCCAATTTCATTCGAATGCATACAAACTTTGGTGCATCCTTACGTCTGTTCAAGTATTATAGCCCTATTTGGAGGATTTTTCAAGTAGTTCACCGGGGAATCATCCCCAGTGTCCCGCTAAAGGCTGGATTGGCTGACTACCATATAAATAGAAGCAGAACTCTTTCCGGTCTGGAAATATCCGGCAGGATTACATATCTTCTGTTAAAATCCCATGATCACGAAGCAGTTTCTCAATGACGGTTCCTTTTACCACTTTGATGACCGGTTGTTTCAGTGCGTTCAGCGGTCCAGGCAGCTGGATCTCCAGCGGTGATTTGCCATCCATCAGTTTGACGGAACTGTCAAGCAGTTCACGGATATCGTAAACGCTTCCCCATACTTCCGGCACACCACGGTCTACGCCAAGCAGTCCATAGACCGCTTCCATTGCGGTTCTCACAGAGTATTCTGTTGTAAATACGGTATCTCTCGGTGTCTCTGCAAACTGTCCGAGGAATGCAAAGTTGACGCATCCATCCGGAATGACATCCGGTCTGTCGCCTTTTGTTCTCGGCATGAAAAATGCGGTAATGTATGGCATCATCGTCGGCACACATACGGCACTGTTTTCTGCCAGTTCTTCAATCTTGTCCGTCGGAACGCCCAGATGATAAAGCCATTCTTCTGTAATTTCTTTTCCGGTACATTCTTTCATCGGTTTCTTGATATAATCACCCGGAACATCGGTAAAGAGTCCGTATACCCATACGCAGACTTTTTCTTTGTCCTGATCTTTAAACTGTCCCTGACGGTTGATCGTCCAGCTGAGCAGCCATTTGGAATCCTGACAGCTTACGATTCCTCCGGTTACCACTTTTCCGCTTCTCGGATCACGTTTGCAGATGTTTGTGATATACGGAATGATCTTGTCATCCAAAGTCGTGATCGTTGCGGACTCCCAGTTTGTCTTTTCAATATCGGAACAGAATTTCTCCGGATGTCCAAAGGACGGATCCTGTTTTGCAATGTTTTTCCACAGATCCCAGCAGCCGCTTCTGCGTACTTCTGCATCTGCATCCGGTGCATGGTTCTGATCTCCGTAAATGGTTCCTTCCGTACAGCTTCCGTTTGTGACAAAGACAAGGTCATCTTCTGTCAGGAGAATATTGTCCTCTTCTCCGTTCACTTTGCATTCAATCGATGTTGCGATCTTTTTGCCTTCTTTAAAGGTAAATACAACGTTTGTCACTTCGGTGTTGAACTGGAAATCTACGCCTGCTTCTTCCAGATATTTCTGCATCGGCAGGATCAGGGATTCATACTGATTGTATTTGGTAAATTTCAAAGCACTGAAATCTGGCAGTCCGGCGATGTGATGAATAAATCTCTGGAAGTAGAGCTTCATTTCCAGTGCACTGTGCCAGTTTTCAAATGCAAACATCGTTCTCCAGTACAGCCAGAAGGTGGAATCAAACACTTCGTCATCAAATACATCTTCGATTGTTTTATCATAAAGATCTTCGTCTTTTGTCATGAACAGTTTCATGATCTCCATGCAGCCTTTCTGGCTTAAATTGAACTTGCCATCGGTATGTGCATCTTCTCCACGATTCACAGTTGCTCTGCAAAGAGAGTAGTTCGGATCTTTTTTATTCAGCCAGTAATATTCATCCAGAACCGATACGCCCGGTGTTTCGATGGACGGAATGCTGCGGAACAGATCCCACAGGCACTCGAAATGATTTTCCATCTCTCTGCCGCCTCGCATCACATAACCCCGGGACGGATCAAAGATACCGTCACAGGCCCCTCCGGCGATATCCATTGCTTCCAGAATGTGGATATGGGATCCTTTCATCTGCCCGTCTCTTACCAGAAAGCAGGCTGCTGCCAGAGATGCCAGTCCGCTTCCGACAATGTAAGCATTTTTGCCATCGACACCTTCCGGTTTTTCCGGTCTTGCAAAAGCTTCGTAGTTACCGTTGCTGTAATAAATACCTTTGCTGTTCTTTTCATATTTTCCACGCTCGGTATTGCGGTAATCTTTTCTCTCGTCTTCTCTTTTTTTGCTTATCTCTTTCTGTTTATGCTCATTTTCTTTTGTTTTCTTACTCAGAAGCATCACTGCTCCGGCTCCGGCTGCTGCTGCCATCGTATATTTTAACCCTTTTTTCATATTGAATGCCCACCTTTCCAATGTTTGAGGCTAACCTTCCTGCCTCCGCCATCCTGTCTTCTTTTTCTTTGGAAATTTCCTGTTTCAATCCAGTTCTTTCTGAATTGCCTACATTCTAACATTAGTATGCCCGGGATTCTATTGACAAAACAGGCCAGATGATAAAATTTTTGTCATCTGACCTGTTTTGTAAGCTTTTTACTGTGATTTTGTACCTTACTTGTTGCAGTACAAAACTTCACTGATATTTATCTGCGGATGGACTGTGCCATTCTGTGATACTGATGGCGGATTCCGCGGATCACGGTTCCGTACGCCATAATATTTTCCGGCAGTGCCATTCCCACGTATCCGGAATCACCGATGTGGTGGATGTCGGTTCCTGCCATCTTGCACTCCAGTGCGATGCGTTTGATCGTATCGGTGTCCGCACCTTCCTGAGAAGTTCCGATCGATGTGATCGTCAGCTTTTTCAGGCTGTGTGCATAACTGATCAGTTTCCGCACATATTCGGTCGTGATGCCAGGCACGGTTCCCGGTGCCGGCAGCAGAATGATATCGGCTCCTGCCTCTGCAAACTGGCGGATATCTTCTTTCGTGATGATGTTCTCGCCGCCTTCGCCGATGATACCGGAGGCATGCATTTTCCCGGCTGCCAGCATGATCTTCTCTCCGACTGCCTCTGAGATCGCTTTCAGGGAAGAAATGATCGCCGGATTGCTCACTCCATTTCCCGGATTGCCGGTCAGAACAATCAAATCCACGCCCATTTTTTGAGCCTGAATGGCATTTTCCACCGTTGCATAACGTCCGGCACTCATCTCCCACAGGGTCTCTTTGTTATCGGAAGCATAGCTTTCTTCCACCGGTTCCAAATTGATGCCGACCATACGTCCGGTCAGACGTTTCACTTCTCGTACCGTCTCTTCTTTTTCCACTTCCGGCAGTGCCATGATTTTTGGCTCCTGCACATCAAACATGTTCAGAAGGATCAGGTCTGCTCCCATGGAAGCTGCAAACTCTGCATTGGTCACATCGGTAAGCAGAGGAATCGTGATGCCGATCGTCTCACTTGCAAGGACCCTTCCCTCGCTGCCTGCGATCGCTTCGATCAGTTCACTTTTTGTTGCATGCGTCATTTCTTCTGCTGTCATATTCAAAATACGTTTTGCCATATCAGATTCTCCTTCTTGCTTTGCTGATAAAAAGCGAAAAAAATCTGCCCGAAGACAGATTTTCTTCTATCATGTTCCATACAGTTTCCTGTATTTTATTCTTGCTCTTAATCAGGCATATCGCCTGCTTCTCCGGAAGACTCGCCAAGTGTGATCCACTTCAGGTAAGCATTGATAAACAGGTCAATACCACCGTCCATCACGCTGTCCACATTTCCTGTTTCTGCATTCGTTCTGTGGTCTTTTACCATCGTATACGGCTGCATGACATAGGAACGGATCTGGTTTCCCCAGCCAATCTCCTTGACTTCGCCGCGGATACCGGAAAGCTTCTCTGCATTCTCCTGCTGCTGCAGCAGATACAACTTTGCTTTCAGCATCTGCATCGCTTTGTCTTTGTTCATGTGCTGGGAACGCTCATTCTGGCACTGAACAACGATGTTGGTCGGCAGATGGGTGATACGGATCGCCGAGGAGGTCTTGTTGATATGCTGACCGCCGGCTCCGCTGGAACGGTAAGTATCGATACGCAGATCTTCATCCCGGATCTCGATATCGATGTCTTCCTCAATATCCGGCATGACATCGCAGGATACAAACGAGGTCTGTCTCTTTCCAGCCGCATTGAACGGTGAGATACGGACCAGTCTGTGGACACCCTTTTCGGATTTGAGATAGCCGTAGGCATTTTCTCCGTTAACCTGGAAGGTAACGGACTTGATGCCCGCCTCATCGCCATCCAGATAATCCAGCACATCCACTGCAAAACCATGTTTGTCCGCCCATCTGGTATACATACGGTACAGCATGCCCGCCCAGTCGCAGGACTCTGTTCCGCCTGCTCCCGCATGGAGCGTCACGATCGCATTATCCTTATCGTATTCTCCAGATAACAGTGTTTTTATACGGATATCATCATAAGTTTTCCTGAAATCATCCAGAAGATCCTGAATCTCTGGTATCAGAGATTCATCGTTTTCCTCTGCTGCCATCTCGATCAGAGTTTCGATCTCATCAAACTCATCTTTTAACTTGGCATAAATGGCGATATCGTCTTTCATGCTCTTTAAATTTTTCATGGATTCCTGTGATTTTTCCGGGTTATCCCAGAAATCAGGAGCTTCCATCTCTCTTTCTAATTCCTGGATACGCTGCTCTTTGTTAGCCAGGTCAAAGTGAATCCCTCACTTCCACTAATGGTTCCTTAAAATTGTTTAATTCATACTTAAACTGATCTAATTCAACCACTTGCTTCACCTCTTTCTTTTTTATTTTCAGTCTCTGCGAGGTGTTTATTTCTTTCTTCCGCAGCACTGTTTATATTTCTTTCCGCTTCCGCATGGGCACGGATCGTTTGGATAAATCTTCTTTTCTTCACGTTTCTGAGGTGCATTCTGTACGGAATCATCTTTGTTTGTTCCGGTTACTTTTGCAACTTCTTCACGTTCTACTTTCTGTTCCATGCTTACATGGTACAGAAGCTTCAGAGTGTCTTCCTGGATTGCCGCAGACATTGCATCGAACATCTCGTAAGCACTCATCTTGTATTCTACCAGAGGATCTTTCTGACCGTAAGCCTGAAGTCCGATACCCTGACGCAGCTGATCCATATCGTCGATATGATCCATCCACTTGCGGTCGATGACTTTCAGAAGGATCACTCGCTCCAGTTCACGGATCTGTTCCGGTTCCGGGAACTCTGCTTCTTTCATCTCATACAGCTTCACAGCCTGCTCTTTGAGCATCTGTTTGAGCTCATTTTTCTTCATTTTCTGTGAAATCTCAATCTTCGGCAGCGGAATGATCGGAATCAGAAGTCCGTTCAGTTCCTGAAGATTCCATTCTGAAGTATCCTGATCATCAGAAATGCACATATCAACGGTATTGTCCACGATGTCTGTGATCATCTTGAAGATAGAATCACGCATACTCTCTCCGTCCAGAACACGGCGACGCTCTTTGTAAATGATTTCACGCTGCTCGTTGTTGACCTGGTCGTACTCCAGCAGGTTTTTACGGATACCGTAGTTGTTTCCTTCGATCTTCATCTGTGCTTTCTCGATTGCACTGGAAAGCATTTTGTGCTCGATCTGCTCGTTTTCTGCAACACCGATGGATTTAAAGATGCTCATCAGACGCTCGGAACCGAACAGACGCATCAGGTCATCTTCCAGCGAAATATAGAATCTGGATTCTCCCGGGTCACCCTGTCGTCCAGAACGTCCACGCAGCTGATTGTCGATACGTCTGGATTCATGACGCTCGGTACCGATGATCTTCAAACCGCCGGCTGCCTTTGCCTCATCATCCAGCTTGATATCGGTACCACGGCCGGCCATGTTCGTTGCGATCGTAACGGCTCCGTGACGACCTGCCTCTGCTACGATTTCAGCCTCCAGCTCATGGAACTTCGCATTGAGGACTTTGTGCGAAATGCCGCGTCTCTTTAACATACCGCTCAGAAGTTCGGATGTCTCAATGGTGATGGTACCAACCAGAACCGGCTGTCCCTTTTCATGGGCTTTTTCAATTTCATCCACAACGGCATGGAATTTTTCTTTTTTGGTCATGTATACCGCATCATCCAGGTCTTTACGGAGAACCGGTCTGTTGGTAGGGATTTCAACTACGTCCATTCCGTAGATATCACGGAACTCTTTTTCTTCGGTAAGTGCAGTACCGGTCATGCCGGCTTTCTTTTTATATTTATTGAAGAAGTTCTGGAATGTGATCGTTGCAAGTGTCTTGCTCTCACGTTTTACCTTTACATGCTCTTTTGCCTCGATTGCCTGATGCAGGCCATCCGAGTAGCGTCTTCCCGGCATGATACGTCCGGTAAACTCGTCTACGATCAATACTTCATCATCTTTTACTACATAATCCTGATCACGGTGCATCAGACTGTGTGCACGCAGTGCCAGGTTGATATTGTGCTGGATCTCCAGGTTCTCCGGATCGGAAAGGTTATCGATCTGGAAGAACTGTTCTACTTTCTTAACACCGTCCTGTGTCAGTGTTACGACTTTATCTTTTTCATTTACGATATAGTCACCGGTCTCTGTGATCTCCTCGCCCATAATGGCCGACATTTTAGTTACTTCACCGCTGGCTTCACCACGCTCCAGCTGTTTTGCCAGAATGTCACAGACTTCGTACAGTTTTGTGGACTTGCCGCTCTGACCGGAAATGATCAGCGGTGTACGTGCCTCGTCGATCAGGACTGAGTCCACCTCGTCGATGATCGCATAATGCAGATCTCTCTGAACGAGCTGTTCTTTATAAATAACCATGTTATCACGCAGATAATCGAAACCGTCCTCGTTGTTGGTGATGTAAGTGATATCGCAGTTATACTGTTTACGTCTCTCTTCACTGTCCATGGAATTCAGTACACATCCAACGGTCAGACCAAGAAACTCATGGACTTTTCCCATCCACTCAGAATCTCGACGTGCCAGATAATCATTGACCGTTACTACATGAACTCCTTTTCCTTCCAGAGCGTTCAGATATGCCGGTAAGGTAGATACAAGTGTTTTACCTTCACCTGTTCTCATCTCTGCGATACGCCCCTGATGCAGAATGATACCTCCGATCAGCTGTACACGGTAATGTTCCATATTCAGTACGCGTCGTGCAGATTCACGAACGGTAGCGTATGCCTCAGGAAGCAGGTCATCCAGAGTCTCTCCTTCTGCCAGTCTTTTTTTGTATTCTGCTGTTTTGCCTCTCAGTTCTTCGTCAGAGAGCTCTATCATTGTCGGACGCAGTTTTTCAATTTTTTCAACCAGCGGCATAATTCGCTTTACTTCACGTTCACTATGCGTACCGAACATTTTCTGAAACACATTCATTGTCTATATTCTCCTATCACATTAATTACCTTAAAAAACAGTTCCATTCTATCACTTTATCACTTCATAGACAATTAAATTTTTGTAAATAACCTATGAACAGCGGATAAGAACTTAAAAAGTTGCCGCAGACATGCGTTCACCAAAAAATCTACGGCTGAACTGTGCATCCTGCGGCAGCTATTGATTTATTTTACTGTTTTATTTCAGATGGTGTAGCTCTTTTATCCGGTCGATCCTAGCACTCCGGCTCGATCAGTCCATATGTATTTCCTTTTCTCTTATACACAACGTTGACTTCGTCTGTATCTGCATTACGGAATACAAAGAAACTGTGTCCGAGCAGTTCCATCTGTACACATGCATCTTCCGGGAACATCGGTTTCATACCGAACTGTTTTGTACGGATGATCTTTACTTCCTCTTCTTCACCTTCGTTCTCTTTTTCGATGAATTCTTTGCGGAGGTTTCCTCCGTCTTTATGTTTGCCTATAATTTTTGTCTTATATTTACGAAGCTGTCTTTCAATGACTTCTTCCACAAGATCAATAGAAACATACATATCATTGCTTACCTGCTCTGAGCGGATGATATTTCCTTTTACCGGAATAGTTACTTCGATTTTCTGTCTGTCTTTTTCCACGCTCAAAGTTACAATAATCTCTGTCTCAGGAGTGAAATATTTTTCAAGCTTTCCAAGCTTTTCTGTGACTGCACTTCTTAACCCCTCTGTCACTTCGATATTTTTTCCACGAATTGTAAAACGCATGATACCCAACTCCTTTGCATCTATATTTGCAGTTGAAACTGCTATGTGAACATTATAGCAATTTTCCACAATATTTTCAATCACTTTTGCAAAGTTTTTAGTTTTTTTATACTATCTTATGAATTCTCATCCAAATTGGCGGCACACACACGCAGAACTTCCCGGTAAGGCATGCTTCCCCCAAAGAGATCCAGGGCACTTCCTATCGTAACATCGATGTGATCTCTGCCAAGTTTTTTCAGTTCCTGAAGATCCGCAAAACTTCCAACGCCACCGGCATAGGTGACCGGTATGCCCTGCCATCTTCCGAGCATATCTGCCAGTTCTCTTTCAATTCCCTGTGCTTTTCCTTCTGCATCCACTGCATGCACCAGAAATTCATCGCAGCAGCCGGAAAGTTCGTCAAGTACCTTCTCGCTTAACTTTACATCGGTAAACTTCTGCCAGCGGTCTGTGACGATAGAGTATCCGTCTTCTTTTCTGCGGCAGCTTAAATCCAGCACTAGATGTTCTTTTCCGACTGTCCGAAGCAGCTTTTCCAGATTTTCTCGGTAAAAAACGCCGTTTTTAAATACAAAGCTGGTAACGATCACATGAGAAGCTCCGGCTTCCAGAAAATCTTTCGCATTCTCATCGGTAATGCCGCCTCCGACCTGCAGTCCTCCTGGATACGTCCGAAGTGCCAGCATGGCCTGCTCTTTTGTTTTTTCATAAAACGGAGAATCTTTTGCATTCAGCAAAATCACATGTCCGCCGCTTATCCGGTCTTTCTGATACATCTCTGCAAAAAATGCCGCATCCTGTGTAGAGACAAAATTTTCCTTTGCCTGATCTCCTTCGTCTCTTAAGCTTCCTCCTACGATCTGTTTTACTTTTCCGTTATGTATATCAATGCATGGTCGAAATCTCATACGTTTCTCCTCTTTTTCTGTTATTCAGATCCGACTCTCGAAAACTGACTCTCGATTCCTGTCGTCTCTTTGCATGTTCCTGTCAAAATTGCTATGCATCTGCACGCTGGTCTGATCATTGTACCCACACAGAACCTCTGACGTTTTCATTATAGAAAAGCCTGTTTTCTTTGTCCAGCAGATATTCTCCGGATTTTTGAGAATTGCTTTGTAGCAAAATAATTTTCGTACATCTGGCTGTAAATCCAAAAAAGAAGCCACAGAGGCAGCGTTTCTGCCCCCATGACTTACCTCAGCGAATCCTCATCTTTACTCGGTCATACGACTGCGGCCGGTTGTCTCACCGGTCAGGTCATCAACCACATCTCCGACTGCATCACCTGCATCACGAACGATATCGCCTGCATCATCGAGTACTCCATCTGCTCCGTCTGTGCGGCGTGACTGTGAAGTGTCCGACTGATTTCTCTTCTTTTTTGTGCTGTTATTCTTCTGTGTGTTGCTTTCTGCCTGTGTACCGCTGCTTCCGTTTTGCATATTGCTTTCCGTCTGTATACCATTGCTTCCGTTCTGCATATTGCTTTCCGCCTGTGTACCATTGCTTCCGTTCTGCATATTGCTTTCGCTTCCGCTCGTTGCCGATGTATTTCCGTTTCGGTTGCTGCATCCTGTGATACCGGAAAGTGCACAGACAATTCCAAGGACTGCCAGCATGCTTCTTGTTCTTCTCATAGTCTTCTCCTTTTCTTTGCTTTTTCGGAGCTTCTTATGCCCATCCTTAATATGCATCCTGTGTACTTTTTTTATTCATGTTCCTTCGTGTCGATTTTGATTTTCAGAATATATCGTTCTTGTTTTTTCGAATGATCACTCTTTTTCAAAGCACACCCATTGTTATCTTCATTATTCTTTCAGGTTGATATCAAACCGGATTCTTTTTCGGAAAATCCTTCTGCAAAACTGTTTTCCGTCAAATGGGATCAGCGGATAGAGATAACTTTCTCCGGATACTGTACGGTTCAGAAGCAGACTTAAGAACGTGATCACCAGACCTGCCGCATATCCGGCAAGTCCGAAAACCGCCGTCAGGATCAGCAGCAGAATCCGCATAAATTTCAGGGCGTATCCCAGTTCATAGCTTGCCTGCGTGTAATTTGCGATTGCCACAAATGCCATATATAACATCGTCTCTGCATTAAACCACCCGGATTGGACTGCAAATTCACCGACAACAAGACCGGCGATCACACTGAGTGGCGTTGTCAGCATACCCGGCGTATTAATCGCTGCCAGTTTCAGACCGTCGATTGCAAATTCCAGGATCAGCAGCTGTGCAAAGACCGGAACATAGACATCTCCGCTTATTTTAATAAACGCAAACTGCGGTGGTATCCACTGCGGATTCTGTAAAAAAAGCAGCCAGGTCGGGGTCAGAAGCAGTGTCAACAGTGCTATGACAAACCTTGTAACACGAAGATACGTGCCGGTCACCGGCGGAAAATAAAAATCATCGGCTTCTTCCATAATGTCAAACACCGATACCGGAAGGATCATAACTGCCGGAGAGTTATCCGTTAA
>UMEJ01003231.1_pt1 | contig 11255 bp, 8 predicted proteins | sample 1964731 | NCBI WGS metagenome assembly UMEJ01 (sample SAMEA4836018, study PRJEB28245) | human gut metagenome | biome: gut microbiome; material: fecal sample | place: Denmark | collected 2008 | reverse complement strand
GTAGGGGTTGCCATGGGAAATGCCTGTGATTTATTAAAAGTTAAAGCAAATATTATTTGTAAATCGGTTGTTGATGATGGTTTAGAAGATATTTTAAAAATACTATTTAGTGATTAAGGAGAAATCTATGATTGTATTTCATGAAGAAAGTAAAACTTTTCATTTGTATAATAATGAAATTAGTTATATGTTTAAAATCTTAGAAAATAATCAATTAGGACAACTCTATTATGGAAAAAGACTTCATGATCGTAAAGACTTTGATCATTTATTAGAACTCTTTCCTCGTCCTATGTCACCTTGTAGCTATAAAGGGGGTTTAAGTTTTTCATTAGAACATATTAAACAAGAATATCCTGTTTATGGTTCAGGTGATTTACGTCATCCTGCTATCGATATTTTACAAGAAAATGGGAGTCATATTTTAAACTTTGAATATGTAAGTCATAAAATCATACAGGGAAAACCAAAATTAAAAGATCTTCCTGCTACCTATGTAGAAAATGAAAACGAAGCCCAAACTCTTATCATTACCTTATATGATGAAGTCATTAAAACAAAGCTTCAATTAAGTTATACTATTTATCAAGATTTTCCTGTAATTACAAGAAATGCTTTTATTGTTAATGAGGGGAAACAAAAATTAAGACTTAATCAAATGATGTCTATGTCTTTAGACTTACCTGATCAAGATTATGAAATGATTGAACTTACAGGATCATGGGCAAGAGAACGTTCTATTAAAACAAGAAAACTTACAGAAGGTATTCAAAGTATTTATTCTTTAAGAGGATGTTCTTCACATCAATTTAATCCTTTTATTGCTTTAAAAAGAGAAAATTGTAAAGAAACAAGTGGGGAAGTTTTAGGTTTTAGTTTGGTTTATAGTGGTAACTTTTTGGCCCAAGTAGAAGTCGATAATTATCATGTCTCACGTGTATCTATGGGAATTCATCCTCATTGTTTTGAATATCTATTAGATCATTTAGATTCGTTTCAAAGTCCTGAAGTTGTGATGGTTTATAGTGATCAAGGATTGAATAAGATGTCTCAAACCTATCATCAACTTTATCAAAAAAGACTTGCTAGAGGGAAGTATCGAGATCAAGTAAGACCTATTTTAGTGAATAATTGGGAAGGCACTTATTTTGATTTTAATGAAGATAAGATCGTTTCAATGGCTAAAACAGCAAAAGAATTAGGAATTGAGTTATTTGTATTAGATGATGGTTGGTTTGGTAATAGGAATAATGATCATCAAGGATTAGGAGATTGGTTCCCTAATTTAGATAAACTGCCTCATGGAATTCGTGGTCTATCAAAGAGAATTCATGATTTAGGTTTAAAATTTGGATTATGGTTTGAACCAGAGATGGTCAATGAAGATTCTAACTTATATAGAAATCATCCTGAATGGATATTAAAAACTCCTCATAGAAAGAGTTGTCATGGAAGAAATCAATATATTTTAGATTTTTCTAATCCTGAAGTTGTCAGCTATATCGCCCAGGCAATGATGAATGTGATTGATGATTCCTATATTTCATATATTAAATGGGACATGAATCGTTGTATGTCAGAAGTCTATTCAAGCATTCATGATGTTTCATCACAAGGAAGAGTCATGCATGAATATATCCTAGGTGTTTATCATTTATACGATGTTCTAACAACTAAATACCCTGATATACTCTTTGAATCCTGTGCAAGTGGAGGCGCACGCTTTGATCCAGGAATGCTTTATTATGCCCCTCAATGTTGGACCAGTGATGATACCGATGCAATAGAAAGATTAAAGATTCAATATGGAACTTCTCTTGTTTATCCTTTATCTTCGATGGGATCACATGTTTCAGCAATTCCTAATCATCAAACATTTAGAAATACACCACTTGAAACACGTGCTAATGTAGCTTATTTTGGTACTTTTGGTTATGAATTAGATGTTAATCAATTAACCTTTGAAGAAAAAGAAATTATTAAAAAACAAATTAGTTTTATGAAACAATATCGTTCTTTATTTCAATTTGGAACATTTTATCGTTTAAAAAGTCCATTTACATCAAACGAAACAGCTTGGATGATTGTCTCTCATGATAAAACACAAGCAATTGTTGGTTACTATCGACCTTTACAAGAAGTTAATGTAGGTTATCGTCGTTTACCTTTATTAGGTTTAGATGAAGATAAGATGTATCATGTTAATGGTTTAGATTTATATGGAGATGAATTGATGAATGTGGGACTTATTATAAGTGATAGTTCTTGTGGTGAGAATAAGGATGGTATTGGAGATTATTATTCTAAATTATATATTTTAAAGGAGAAAAAAGAAAATGAGTAATGAATGGTGGAAGAAAGAGATAGCTTATCAAATTTATCCTAAAAGTTTTAAGGACTCTAATGGAGATGGAATTGGTGATTTAAGAGGGATTATTGAAAAGCTTGATTATTTAAAGGATTTAGGAGTGACTTTGTTATGGTTATGTCCTATTTATAAATCACCTATGGATGATAATGGATATGATATTTCTGATTATTATGATATTAATCCTGAATTTGGAACAATGGCTGATTTAGAAGAATTGATTGAAAAGGCTAAAGCTAAAGGAATTAAGATTATTATGGATCTCGTTATCAATCATAGTTCAGATGAACATGCTTGGTTTCAAGAAGCACTAAAAGATCCAAATAGTCCTTATCATGACTATTATATCTTTAAATCCTCTAAAGATGGTAAAGAACCAAATAACTGGAGATCAGTTTTTGGAGGTTCAGTATGGCAAAAAGTTGAAGGAAGAGATGAATATTATTTCCATGCTTTTTCTAAAAAACAACCTGATTTAAATTGGGAAAATCCAACTTTAAGACAAGAACTTTATAAAATGATTAATTGGTGGTTAGATAAAGGAATTGCAGGATTTAGAGTTGATGCAATTAACTTTATTAAAAAGGATCAAAGATATTTAGATGGTCCTGTTGATGGACAAGATGGTTTAAGTGCTTGTTTTGCTTATTCTAGAAATCAACCAGGTATTGAAGTATTCTTTGATGAATTAAAGAAAGAAACATTTGAAAAACATAATTGTATGACAGTCGCTGAAGCTGTTGGAGTTCAATATAAGGATTTAGGTATTTTTATTGGTGAACAAGGATGTTTTTCAATGATGTTTGATTTTAATTATTGTAATTTTGATATTAGTGAAGATGAAGAATGGTTTAAAAGACAAGATTGGACAACTAAACAATTTAAAGAACTCTTATTTACAAGTCAAAGAGAAGTTCAAAAGCTTGGATGGATTGCTAGTTTCTTGGAAAATCATGATCAACCTAGAGCAATCGATAAATTTGTGTTAGATAAGAAAAACCATAATTATTATTCTCAAACAATGCTTGCTGGTATGTTCTTTAATTTAAGAGGAACACCATTTATCTATCAAGGTGAAGAAATTGGTATGGAAAACTTTGAAAGAGAAAGCATTGATGAATTTGATGATATTGGAAGTCATGGACAATATCAAAGAGCTTTAGAAGAAGGCTTTACTAAAGAAGAAGCCATGCATTTCCTTAACCTTAGAAGTAGAGATAATACCAGAACACCAATGCAATGGGATAGTAGTGAATATGCTGGATTCAGTAATCATGAACCATGGTTAAAAATGACAGGTAGCCAAGATAAAATCAATGTTGAAAATCAATTCAATGATCCAAATTCAATCTATAGCTTCTATAAAAAAATGATTTCTATTAGAAAACAAGAAGATACTCTTGTTTATGGAGATTTTGAAGAAGTAAATACTGTAGATGATGTTATTGGTTATAAACGTACTTATCAAGGACAAGAAATTCTATGTTTCTGTAACTTTACAAACAAAGAACAACCAATTCCTGAAACTCAAGGAAACATCTTGTTAGATAACTACAACGATTATAACAACACTACTTTAAAACCTTATCAATTTATTATGATCAAAAAATAATAACAGCCCTTTAGTGATAAACTAGAGGGCTTTTTATTGCCATTATCGGCAAAAAACTATATATTTTAACAACGTATAAATTTATATTTTTTGCCGATAATATGATATACTATATAAAAATACACATATTTGATATAGAAGGAGATATAAAAATGAATTATCTTTCAGTTGCAGATGTCGCAAAAAAATGGAATTTATCAGAACGCAGTGTAAGAAATTATTGTTCTAAGGGTCGTATAGAAGGTGCATTTCTTACCGGTAAAACTTGGAATATCCCGGAAAATGCAAAAAAACCGGAACGTATGAATAAAAGAAAAGAAAAGCCTAAAACATTACTTGCTATTTTACAAGAAGAAAAAGCAAGTAAATACTCTGGTGGTATTTATCATAAAACACAAATTGATTTAACTTATAACTCAAATCATATGGAAGGTAGTCGTTTAACTCATGATCAAACTCGCTTTATTTTTGAAACAAATACAATAGGTATAGAAAATGAAGTTGTCAATGTTGATGACATTATTGAAACAACAAACCATTTCCGTTGTATTGATATGATTATTGATCATGTAAAAACAGAACTAAATGAAAAGTTTATTAAAGAATTACATTTTATATTAAAAAGTGGAACAAGTGATTCTAAGAAAGATTGGTTTGCCGTGGGAAATTACAAAAAATTTCCAAATGAAGTTGGAAATATGAAAACACCTCTTCCTGAAGAAGTTGATAATTTAATGAAAGATTTATTAAAAGAATATAATTCAAAAAAAGAAAAGACATTCGAAGATATTTTAGATTTCCATGTACAATTTGAAAGAATACATCCTTTTCAAGATAGTAATGGTAGAATTGGTAGATTAATTATGTTTAAAGAATGTTTAAAATACAATATTGTACCATTCATTATCGAAGATAATTTAAAAATGTTCTACTATCGAGGATTAAAGGAATGGAATAATGAAAGAGGTTATTTAGTAGATACTTGTCTTGCCGCTCAAGATAGATATAAAGCTTGTCTAGATTATTTTAGAATCAATTATTAAATACAACAGAATTCCTCTAGTGATAAACTAGAGGTTTTTATTATTGCAAAAAAATAGGACCATGTTTCCTACACGGCCCTTACAAAATATATTTCATATATTTTTTTATGCATTTTCATTTTAATTAACAATATATTGCTTGTCAATGGAAATTAAATATAGCCCTTTTGCTTTCTAATATAATTTCTAACTTGTTCTTTTACTTGATAATATATTTTTAAAGCGTCTTCTCTATATTCAGGACTTTCTGATCCATCTCCAAAATAGCTTATATACCATTGATCTAATACTTTTAAAAACCACTTTGTTTGAGGTAATTTCACTTGAGCAATTACAAAAGTATCAAAATCTTTTCTAACACCCTTATAGATATCTTTTGATAGCATTCATTTAAATCAATATTATTCTTTTTAGCCTTTTCCTCACTTAAATAGATTTCCATCAACATATATATCCACCTCTTATCTTTATCATACATTACTACAATCAATAGTATATCCCTTCACTAATATATACACCATTTATTTCTTTTTTTCTTTTATTATTTTTAATTTTTTATCTAATCGTGATTTGATAAATCACAATTGGATATATTTCTTTAGACTATTTAAATAATGCAACATAACAAATTTCATTTGCTCATTTAGATAGATTTTAATGTGCATATACATAAAACCTAATGATTAAATCAATGTAATACGTTAAAATAAAACTATGAAATATTTATAGAAAAGATATTAATATGAAAACCTTATATCAAACAATGTCTGATTATTTTAAAAATAATCCTATGGATTGGAATTATTACTTAAACGAATTAGAACTTCCTAAAAATATAAATGCTGCTAAAAATTTTATAAAAGATTTTTTTACATATGGTGGAAAGAGTTATTTAATATATGACATAATACAGGAATGTGAACCACTAAGAATAAATCACACCTTATCAGTTTTTTTCATTGGTTTACTTATTAAAAACAGTTCATATCATGAATTAAATATAATTGATGATAATCAAAATGAAATTTTTGAATTTAGCTATCTTTGGTTTTTAGTCTCTTTATTTCATGATATGGGCTATGTTCAAGAAAAAGATTGGACATATAAATTTGAATATAGAAAAAAATCCAAAAATTTTCAAAATCGCATGAGAATAAATAATCATTCTATTAATAAATTCAATAAATACCATAACTATAATACATACTATGACTTGGGAATTATTTATCCAGCACCTTGTTATTTTAAAACAAATCCTATAATGCCATATAGAATAGCTAATTCTAAAAATAATCCACGCCCTAATAATAGAATTATTTTCAATAATGGAACTATAATAACTAGAAGTATATATCCTAAATCTACCATTTTTAATTATTTAGAATATTGTAAAATGAATGAAGAAATCAATCATTATGATCATGGAATAGTAGGTGGATTATGGTTATATGATAGCTTTGTAAAAAATTATTATTTATCTTATATTTCATTAAATAATCCACGTATTGATTTTAACGATTTCTATATCAAACATCTTCATTTCGATACTAATCAGTTCTCTATCTTTGCATACCTAGCTGACTGCATTATTTCTCATAATATATGGTTTGCAACTGATAATGAAACAATAGAATTATATGAAAAGTGTGGCTTAGAACAATTGATTCCACCACACGCTCAACCAATACAATTCGATAATAATCCATTGTTATTTATTTTAGCTCTAGCTGATACATTAGAACCTATAAAAACTTGTTCATCATTAGATATAGCTCCTATAGATATCTTAAATAATATAAAATGTAATTTTAGTGATGGCTGCATATTATTATTATTTGAAAATGTTGCTATGTTTACAAAGATGGCAAACAAACTAAATGACTTAGACAGCTGGTTAGCTATTAATGTTCAAATATATGAAAATGATAATAAAATTTGTATCAACTTTTAAATATATTATAAATTTATCTGCTTGTCAAAGTAAAAATTTTAAAATCACAAAAATAGGACCATGTATTACTACACGGTCCTTACAAAATATATTTAGTATATTTTTCTATGCATTTTCATTTTAATCAACTGTATACCAATTGTCAATAATTACATTTAAAAAATCAAAATTAGTTTTAATTAAATCATTATTAACATAATATGCATTATTTCTTTTTATTCTATTACTAAATATATGTAATCTTTTAGCTGCATTCTTTTTTACACCTTCACTTGGAATCAATTTTTTATGCATATAGAGTAAGGTTACTACTTGCTGTATTCTTCCATTGCTCATTTTCTTAATTCTTGTGGTTTTTGAAATACTCTTTATATTTGATAATTCCTTTGTTACAGAATAATTTGTCGATAATGAAGTAGTATTTGCATTTAAATCATTAATTATACAATTACTATGAGCTGCTGCATTCCTAACACTTTTGCACATTTTTAATATAAAATGATTATTTTCCATCATTTTATTATTATATCTTTTTCCACAAAATCTATAAAATGAAATTAGTGTACCAAAAGAAACTATTTCAACAAAAATCCAAACAGAATATTTTTTTAAATCTGAATGTTTATTTATTAAATCTTCACAATAAATTGAATTTTTATTTCTTAATATTTCATTTTCTAATCTATTATACTGATTTTCGTCCAAAGTATTTAAGAAATCACTCACTATTTTATAGCCATCTTCATTCTGACGTTGTATTAAATTTAACAAATATACTTTTGTCCAATGTTCGATATCTAATGATAGTTCTACTAATAAATATCTTAATTCCATATCAATTATTGCAAGATCCTGCAAATATGAAAAATCTAGATCAATATATATTTCTTTCCCGTCAACTTCTTTTTTTAGAAAATTTTTCCTATATGATGTTAATTTAAAATAATAATTATTTTCCGTTAAATATTTTTTCGCATTCTCTTCTGAAATATATTTAAAAGTTACACCATTTTCTTTTAATTTTTCTATTTGTTCATCTACAGATAATATAGGTTTTATTTTTTCTTGAAGCAATACACTCATTCATAACCCTCTCTTCGATAAGAATTTTTAAAGCAATCATTTTGAATTTTATTTTTGTCGATAACACTATATTATCATACTTTTTTTAGAAATCTAATTTAAACAGGAATTAATTGCATTTTTTAAACTTTTCTTTAAAAATAATCTAGCAGAGAAAATTGATACCTTTACAATAAATAACTAAACTTTGAATACTTTTACTACAAGCTTAGAAAAATCTATATTACTTTTTCTCTCAATCATTGTTTCAGTATTTATATATAAGTCAACTTTATTACTGTCATTAGGCTTTAAAGTTAATCCATTAGGATCATCATCAACAGATTTTAAACTATTAGCTGGTATTTCCAAATAATATAAAGAATTATTATATTGATTAAATAGTGCCATAGACCAATCTTGCGTTAAATGTCTTTTTTGTGGATTTAAGAAGAATTCTTTTTGATTCACCTCTCTACATTTTGATCTATTAAACGCTTTATGTATGTTTATTCCCTGAATACTTAAAAATCTAACAATGTCTGGTTTGCTCATAAAATCAAAGTATTCCCTTGATGTTACATCAGTAGCATCTACTTTATCAAACTTAGAAATTTCTTCTGCATACGTATTCTCATATTCAGAAATAATTCTTTCTGTATTTGTATAAGATATATGGTCATTATCATCAATATTATCATATAGAAAACATTCTTCTATACATTTTATTAATTCTTTTTCCCTATTAGATATTTCATTTTCTGACCATTCAGGATAATTCTTTAGTAAGTCTTTATTTAATTCTAAACTTATGTATTCTTTTATTTTACTTCTTTTTTCAGAATATGGTGCATTAGATATCCGAGAGTTTAATTTTGACTTTAATAATGTCATATTACCAATACTTTTAACCGCTTCATCTCTAATATCTGCTTTTTCTACCATAGTATATTCTGTTCCATCACTATGTTTTATTGATGGATATTCTTTCCAATTCTTTTTCCATTTTTTTGGCATGATATGCTCTAAAGTAAAGTTGTAAGGTAACGAATTAATATCTTTTTTTTGATCTTGTCGTTTATAAAGTTCTATCCAAAATAAATACATATTTGCCACTTTATTAGAAGGCTTCTTTAATAAAACATAATTTTTATTATTTTTAATATCAGCCAATTCTATATCTATTTTCGAAGGATCCGATATAAGTGACATAACCAATTTATTATAATTTTTTGTTTTAGTGCTATTAGCTGTTAAATGATTAATAACAAGCATTTTTTCAAGTTTATGTAATTGAACATTCATTTTATGGTTATCATTTTTGTAATCATATAATATTTTAATCACATAGGGATATACTGATGTTGTGTCTGTTATATATAAAAATTGCAATAATCTATCAAGAACGTCATCTCTTTTATATGTATAATACTTATTATTTACTCCATATTTAAATCCATTTTTAAACGTTTGAGCATAATCCACCATTCTTAATAAAAATTCTTCCAATTCATTTGATGTAGATACCTTTTTTAAATATGCTTTATATACACTAGACAAATCATTTATTTTATTATCATACGAAGTATAGATACCAGATAGCACACCATAACAATATAAGAAAAATTCTAAATATGTTCTATTAAATCTTCCAGTAACAAGTGTGCTATTCCAATAATCCTTATTAGATTCACTTTCAAAAATATTTTCCCACGTTTTTACGTAAAAATTTATTAACTTTTCTTGAGGTTCTATAAAGTCTTCATCCTCATACATTTTACCAAGTGTTTTATAAATGACATTTTTTATTGTATCACTAGCAGTTAACATAACTCCTGTTGTGTTTAAAGTATCAAAAATTGTTTGTTCATCTGCTTCAGAAGATAATTGAATTAACACTAAATATGAAAATTTTTCGTCAGTTAATTTTTCAAACATATTTAAAAATTTTTGATAATCTTCTAATTTTAAACTTGATATTCTATTAAAAAAATAATTATAGCAACCAATGATCCCTATTTCATTGGATGTACACCCATCTTTCAATGAATAATCAAATGACATGATATTTTCAAAATCATTTCTATCTAAGCGTGAATGATTTAATCTTAAACTATATTCTTTAGAAAGAATTGATTTTGACGAATAAAAAATAGTTAAAATATTATTATAAGCTGTCTTTTTATCTTCTATGTTCAAACTATCATAAAAGGCTTTAATTAGTATACTTAAAGTTGTTAAACGTTGTTGTCCATCAATTACATCTACCTCATTATTTCTATTTTGTAGTTGTTTAACAATTATCGATCCGATAAATGGTGTTCTTTCCTCCAAAAATGTATTAAATAATTCTTCCCAATTATCTTTTGACCATACATATTGTCTTTGAAAAAAAGGAATATGTAATTTTGTATAAGATGCTGTTTTTATAAGATTTGCAGCTGTTGCAGTAAAAAGATTTCTAGACATATTGACCAACTCCTATCAATTAAATATTAACAGAATAAATACAATAAAAATAGAATAATAAAAAATTAATTCCACTCTTTTAACTTCACACAATAACTACATGTTAATTATATTTTATTCTCATAACGTATAATGCTTTATTCTATTTTTACTTGATATTATTATTTTTATAAATATTTGACTTTACGAACATTTTATTTGACTGGGCATCAATAAACATATATAATAAACTATACATGTTTATTAATATTAGATTTAGGAAGGATAAGAAAGTGATTAGTTATAATAAGTTGTGGCATCAAATAATAGATAAAAATTTAAAAAAAACCGATTTATGTGCTAAATCAGGAATTAGCAGCAGCACATTAGCAAAGTTGAGCAAAAATGAGTCAGTATCAATCGATGTACTTGAAAGAATATGTGATGCATTAAATTGTGACATTGGAGATATTATGAGCTTCAGAGAAAGAGATGGTAACAAAAATGCATAGAGAATATCGATTTATTGATTTATTTGCCGGTTGTGGAGGCCTGAGTGAAGGTTTTTATAGAAAAGGATATAAAGCATTACTTCATTTGGAAATTGCCCCCGCTGCATGCAAAACTCTTAAAACAAGAATGAAACATTACAATTATTCAAATGATGAAATTGAAAATGCTGTACTTTGTGCAGATATTACTTCAGATGGGATAATCGAAGAAATTGATAGTAGAATACATGAAAAAGTTGATTTGATTATTGGAGGGCCA
>UMEJ01024916.1_pt1 | contig 11280 bp, 9 predicted proteins | sample 1964731 | NCBI WGS metagenome assembly UMEJ01 (sample SAMEA4836018, study PRJEB28245) | human gut metagenome | biome: gut microbiome; material: fecal sample | place: Denmark | collected 2008 | reverse complement strand
ATGCAGCATGCAAAAAAGCTCCCGGAAGTAATTCCGGGAGCCGAATCGTTTGAGCATAATGTCCATTCAGACATGTTGTATTACTTATATATAAAATCTGTAAAATTATTCGATGATAGATACAACTCTACCAGAACCTACAGTACGTCCGCCTTCACGATATCAGACCGGTGTATTGCGGTGTGCAAATGGTGGTTTTCCGTGTGATTTGTGGGGAAAAATCCGAATTTTCTGTTTTGTCCGTGTGGTTTTTGGGGATTTTGTTATCATGGTGTTATCATTCTCCATCAATAACTTTCCACTAACACATCCTGTATATCATTTGCATCATTTTTCTTGCTTAAAGCTTTAAAATATATATCATCAGGTCTCATGTTTACTATATCTAATTTGTTCAGTTTCTTTAACAACTTCATGTATCGCACTACCATACTATCTATATACACATCTTTATCATTTTTTATCATATCAATATACTGTTTAATTTGTAGCAGTTCCCTATTCGATACTTGTTTTTTGTGTTTCTTAATATATTGTATTTTTTCCAGTACGTAACAATGAATTGAATAATTTTTTGCTTTTTCCTTATAGTACTCAGAACTATTTATTAATTCTAACATTATTTCTTCACCTTGCTTAAATAATGCCTCTGCCTGTACTGAATCATTTAAGTAATTAGCATATTTAAGATAATTTCTTCCTATTGCATGCTGAATTTGATATGCTTTAGGTCTAATAACGTGTGCCATATTTAAATGATTCAACGCTTTATTATATTCATTACACTTTTGCTCAACAATCCCCAATTGCAACCAATAATAACTTATGTCTGAAAATTCTTCTTTTAATTGATAATAAATCGACCGAATTTCCCTCAATTTTAACCCAAATTTCTTCTCTAAACAATCTTCTTTTAATATACTCTCAAAAATTATTTTCCAATAATTATTTTCATTTTCTTCAACATATGGAGAAATTTCTTTTAATATCTGTACTATTGCATCTTTCTTTTCGCTTCTTGATAAACTTCCCCATACTTCATTTGTTAAAATTACATTTTTCAGTCCAACCCCCTGCTCATCCAATTTTACAAAATCTACAATCAACGCCTGTTCTCTCGATAATTCTTTATATTTTTTTTGAACAAACATATCAAAATCTATAGAATACCGAGCCGTTAATAATTCGCTTGGATAATATGCCAAATCTGCCTTATCAAATATGGTTAATTCTATATATAAATTTTTGACTTCTGGATTTGACTCTAATACCTCTTTCGAAGTTTTCTTTAATCTTTTTTTGAAACCACTTCCATAAGTTATTGTTGTAAATAAATTTATATAATTTCTTTCCTTTACAATTTCTTGGATTCCTACAGATTCAGTAGAAGATATATTTCCCAAGTATCCTTTTTCTTTTAATTTGGCATATATATTTTTTGCAGATATCTTATCTATCGAATTCTCAACCCTAAATTCTTCATAAGGATTCCCTTCTAGATAATACTTTTTCTTCATATGATAATAATTTCTAGAAGTTGTCACAACCAATAGATGTTTTCCCGTATTCATTTGTAGGATTTTTTCTATTACTTTATAATAATAACTAGCATTCTCCACCAATAAAGCATAATTTTCATTAATGGAATTACTAATATATTCCTCTAGAACACGAACATCCAATTTCTTTCCTTTAAATTCTAATACTTCAAAACCTTTCTTCTCTAAATATGAACCAACAAGTTTTAAAATACAATCTTTTCCACAAAAAGCATTTCCATATAATGCTAAACAATAATTGCTATTTTTAGAAAAATCAATCTGATTTATTTTTTCGTAAATTTCATATATGCATCTTGGCTCAAATAGCCACCCTTCTTTCAAATCATGCCAATTACTATTATATCCTTCATAAAGCTTACTTTCATATGGCTTTTCTTTCGGAACAGAATTTAGTATGTCTTTTAATGGATATATTCCGGAATAAATCAAACGCATTTTTCTTTTTTCTAACTCCGTTGGATTGAAATTTATTTTTTCAACAAATTGCAAGAATTTTTCTGCCGTCCATTTTATAATCGTTCCTTCCAATCTTTCAACTCTCATCTCTAATTTTAAGGATGGATACGGTTCTATAAAAAACAACTTTCCTTTTCGAAAATGTCCCGCATTTTCATATTGACTTATATAATAATCTATATCTCGTTCATCCAAACTTGCTCCAACAAAAATAAAATTTTCATTTTGAATATCTGAAATTAAATTATTATGCTTAAAATTCACTCTTGAACTAATTAGATTATCGTACTCTGTTTTACTAAATATAAGTGGTTCATCTGGCGCATTAACACAGCCATGCAACTTAACATATTCTAATTCATTTTTAACAAGCTTTTCTTTGGATGTATTTTGCACTACAAAATCTATATGATTTTTATAACATATATGTTCTACCAAATCATCTATATTTACAGTATAAATCTTTTTCCAAGGATATTTAGACAGTAGATAATGAAACGATGCGGGTTTAACATCTTGAAACCTATTAAGTAAATAGCTTTTCAATTCATTCTTTTTCTTAAGATGGTCGTTAACAAACTCACACAATTCTTGCAATGTAAACTGTTGTACTTCCGTTTCATAGCTATCTTTAATCGCACCTTTTACGAACGTATTATATATTTCATCCTTTAAAACATTTCCTGTAGCCATGTTTCCATAACTATTCGTGCTTCCATACGAAAATCCTGCCCCTAAAAATAACATTGGATTTCCATTTATTAATACTTCTTTTAGTTTTTGTATATCGTCCATATTTATCCCTTCAACCACTCTATGTTATACTTTTGTTTATTGTTCCAACTCAAAAAGCTTATCTAATGTTTTCTCCATATCTGCCACCAGATTAACCACCAGTGCATTTCCCATCATAAATCTACGTTTTCTCAATGGCATCTCCACTGTTTCTCCCTTAACAAGACAATACTTTGTATGGTCCGTAGGAAATCCCTGGATTCGTTCTGCTTCTGTTGCAGTAAGTAATCTCACTCTTCCAGTCATCTTATCTTTCACAATATGAGTTGTTCTACTGAATCCACCTTCAGATGTCAGCATTGTACGTGCCGGTTTATCTTCCTGATCAATCATAGAAATCGCACCCTCTGAGAATACATATTCATGCCCTGTCGAACTTGTACGTAACAATTTTTTTGCACCTTTCAGGTATTGCCAGGTCTGTCTATCTTCCTTTGGAAGACGCTGTTCGGTTTCATCACTATGTGTAACCGTAGGATCTGTATAATATAATTTTTCTTCTGGGATAAAATACTGTTCTTCTACTTGTCCGGTTTCCATAACATCACCAAGCGTAATCTGCTTTCCGTGATAATTTGGAACAGTCTTCATTGTATATATTATCCCATCTTTCATTATTCCAGAATTCTCAAATGCACATTGGAATGTTTCAGATACTTCACCCACTTCTATCGGAAGTTCTTTAATTTTAATCTTAGTAGATTCTGCTTTATTTACCGGAAATGTTTCTGCAAAAAAACCTTCTTTTAAGATTGCATTTTCCATACTCTCTTCTTTTAATGCATCTGCATATCCCACTGATTTCAAAATCCTGTCTGCATATTTTGTATTATTTTTGTAAGCAAAAATAAATGTTCTACGACGTCTCTGTTGATATCCATATTCGGCAGCATTTATTACTCGCCATTCCACGGTATATCCTTCATCTCGAAAACATGCAAGTATCACCCCAAAATCTCTACCTCTTTGCTTTGCAGGAGATTTTAATAATCTATCAACATTTTCTAATAATACGAATGGTGGTTTCTTTGCTTCTAAAGTCTCACGTATTGACCACCATAAAATTCCTTTTTTTCCTTCAAGTCCTTTGGAAGTAGCTAACGAAGATGCTACTGAATAGTCCTGGCACGGAAATCCGCCGACTAATAGGTTAAAATCAGGAAGTGTTGTTTTATCTACATCTTCAATATTATAATTCGTAGTATCTTTACCATTATTATCTAATCGTGTTCCAAACCGATATACATAACAATCATGTGCATACTGTGTATTCTTCTCCGCAGGCTCCCATTGACTAAACCAAACTGTATCCCATTTTTCTTCTTTACCGTAATCCTCTGTTGTTTTTATATTATTAAGTCCACATCTAAAACCACCAACTCCGGCAAACAATTCGCAAACTGTTTTCTTCACTTTATATTACCTCTTCTTTTACTATTCGAACAATCGTTCTTTACATATAATATCTTATTTTATTGTTTTTGTAAAGATCCTTTTTATTTCTTTTCCCACGCAATGTTATATGCCAATTCACCACTATGCTCTTTTATATAATTCAAAACAAAATCATTATTTAACCAATAACTTTGTTTCCCAATAATATCTCCATTTGGCAATTTGCAACCAAATGTATCTTTCTTTTCTTCTCGTTGAACAAAGCGGCCATTTACTGTATTCTTTTCAATATATTGTTCTGATATTTCATCCACACCAATAATATTTTTTCTATCAATATCATATGTAGATTGACCATGAACTTTTATAAGTCCCATTTGATTTTCAGTTTTTCCCTGAATATTAGAGTGAATTATCACATCATTTTTTCTTTTTTCTAAAGTAAACCGTATTCCATTTACCACTTTACTTTTTAAATCTTCCCAGGTTTCTTTCGCCCATTCGTCTAATTGTTCTGGAGTAAATTTAAGGAATAAATGACCTGCATATACATATCCTTTTTCTTCTTCAACAAAAATCTGTAACAAAAACCTTTGTTCTGATAAATATCTAAATACTTCCGACTCTTCCCAGTCTTGATTTATCACATCTGCAATTTCAAATGTTGGAAATGATATTTTTTCTTTTATTTGTCGTTTTTTATTTATCCGTATACTTTTTACAACAGTATGTGTCTTCATCAAATATGCATCCGCATTTGACTTTATCCCCAACAAAGATAATCCAATTCTACTAAACGCATCTTTCCCATTTACTTTCAATCCATTTACTGATTTCGATTTAGATGCAACTATTTTTCTTACAGTTTTTGCACTCCACTTTTCATCAATAGCGTTCAACCAATCCTCGAAACTCTTTCCTCGTGGAATTTTTATTTCACACTGTTTCTTTTTTGGATATATCGTTTGGGCAAAATCTTTTTCTGGTACAATATATTCCCTTACCAAATAAGACATATATGATTGTTTAAAAGCAAATCGTCTTGGTAATGCTTTATCACCTTTCGGTGCATCCTGCTTTTTAGAATTTTTACCGCCTCTTCTGGCTGCACCTAAAAATTCTGTATCTCCCTCCGATAATTCCGATGCCTTTCCTTCCATAATTTTCTTAGTAATTATGTAATAATCCCTCTTAATCTGCTCCATATCTGAAGCTACAATTTTTTCAAACTCATACAATCGAAGATACTTTATTTCAGATTCAATTCTCAACTGTCCAGTTTGCAATAAATAAATCACAAACAGCATATTATGACATTTTTTATACATATGACTTTCTTCAAAAGATACTTTCTTCTGATAATCCATATAATCAATTGCAGATAATGCTAATCTCTGATCAGCACGTTTTGTCTCCCAATATCCAAAAGTTTTCAATTCCAAAGGAGCCTCCGGAAAATCCGGTTCAATTGAGGGGTTTCTCGGTATCCCAAAATAACATTCTTGTATAAGATTTCCTATTTCACCTTTATCTGCACTCTCTTTTTTTTCAGCTTCTTTCACAATATCTGATATCTTTTGATTTTGCATTTGTAACGCATATTCATATATACTTTCAATTTTGGTCATATCATATTTTTTTCTCATGTATCAATTCCCCTTATTGCATACCTCTAAGCAACTACTCTGTATAATCATTCCATATATTATTGACATCTACTAATTCAACAAACGCATTCATAACATCTCTTTTTATCAATCTTACATTGGTATATGTATGGTATGAATTTTTCATAAGTTCATCTTTTATATTTTTGCTATTCAACTGTCCAATATTTTCCTCATATTCAGCTATCAGTACATCTATGAATTCTAAAACGAACCGCTTCTTATCTTCAGTTGTTAATTGCTGAAACTCATACGTCATATCAAACCGCGAAAATAACGGTTCTGGAATCATTTCCTGAAAATTGGAAGAGTCTAAATTTGCAGTAAAAATAACAATATATCCGTCTAAATCAACGACTTTCCCAACTAAATCCGTATACTGACCATCCTCCAACATTTCATAAAAAAAATTAAATATAGTAGCATCTGCTTTATCCAATTCATCGATTATGATTATCTTTGATTTACTGTTTATAATTTTATTTGTTAGTTCACCACCAGTTTCACTGCCCATATATCCCTTGGGTGACCCAATCAAACTCCATAACGAACCCTTTCCTGAATAATTCCCAAAATTTATTTTTATTGGTGGTTCCTCTGGATACATTGCCTTTTGAAGAATTCTTCCTACTTCTGTCTTTCCAATACCCGATTTTCCACATAATAGAATTGAAAATATCTTTTTTCTCTTCATACGGTGCAACAGAATATATGCTTTCAGCTGGTTTTTTAAATTCTTTTTAAATCTTTCATGTCCGTATAATTGTATTTCAAAATTATCCATGAGATCATCAAATTCTTTCTTCTCATACTCTACAATTGATTTTTCTTCTGTCACAGTTTTTTCTTCTACATCCTTTTTTACATCAACTTCATCTGTTTCAAAATAGTAATGAAATAACTCACAGGCTTGAAACAAATATTCTCTTTCAACACAATACTCTATGCAGTCCTCATTCTCCTCATTCAAGGCATTAATCCAGGATTCGTAAATCAATTGCAAACCTTTTCTTTCACTAAGGGACATTACCAATGCTGTTATATCTAATACAAAACACTCTTCATCGTTTATTCCGTTATATTTCAAATTAACATTTTTGTCCATTAGATATGATACCGGAAAAACTTTACCCTTCTCACTTTCTACTTTACAAATAAACTCTTCTATTTTTTCCTTTTCATAAACTAATAATTTTTTCTTCATATTTATATGTTTGAATTAATCTCCTGAATAATCGCAATTACATCAATTACTGTTTCACTTTCATCATCTTCATCATTTTGGGGTGGTATGATATTACGATTCTTTTCTTCAATAGAAGACTCCAATTGTAATCCTTGATTTTCATATTTACCGGTTTCCATCGGACCGTCTTTCTCTGAAAAAATTTCTTGTAAACTCTTTCTCCTTTTATGCTTTCTAACTCCGCGATTTATTCCTACAACAGTCACACTACCAGCTTGTAAATCATATATGTTATAAGAATTTTCAAAATCATTTTCAAACGTCATTGGAATTGTTATCAAAAATTTTGTTTCTTGGGTTTTGCATTCTAATTCATACGCACAATCCTTTAACAATGAATTAATCATCGCAGATAAATCGAGTTCAATTTGCATGTCATCTGAATTACTACTAATTTTAGTGTCTTTAAATGCACCATTCAAAATCATTTTTGTTACTGCATATGATTCTTCCTCATTCATCAGTGATAATGTAACATTCCTCAAACATACCAAATCTCCTACCTTTGAAGCATCATCATAATCTTCTGCTTTGGAAATAATTCTTGCTAACATATTAGATTTTGTTGTTTTCACATCAAAATTCTCAAGTACTCTACTTTTCACACCATCATGCACTTCTTTTGATAATCCTAGTTCTCCCTTTATCGCCTCTAAATAGCTCAAATTAGAATTAATTCCTAAACTAGTTTTTATATCCACGCTACTTTCAGCTTCGTTTTCTCTCGTTCCCCCAGTAATGATTTTATTATTCAGTAACATAGCTATTTCATAAACTTTATCTGTGTTTATATAATATAAGCTAAATATCTTTTTATCACTTTCCTGTTCTTCATTAGCTTCATGTTTATCAGACATTGAAATTTCTTTTCGAACAAAAAATAGTAATACACTTCCGCTTGTCAAAAGATATATCAATATTTTGACTTGAAAAGCAACCTCTACTTTATTCTTCATTATCAAAAATAAATATTCTACGATTGCCATACAAAGTACGAAAACTATATTCTCTATTTGACCTGTTTTTTCCTTTCGAGCACAAAAAATTTTCATACAGATTCCTAAACACAAAGGAATAATAACAATATATGGAGAATAGAATTTCGAAATATTAAAGTAATTAACAATGTCAAGCATTATACACACAACCGATGCAGACATTAATAACAGCATCAATATTCTTGTCCAATTATCTCGAGCAAATTTTTTTATCTTTTCCATAACATCACCTTCTGTTGTCATCTATCGGTTAGCACTTCTTAATCCACAATAAAGTTCTTATCCAACTGCGACAAAATATAACTATTATTCAACCAGAAGCATTGCTTTGGATACTGTCTTCCGTCTGGAAGTTCATAAGTATCTTTTGCATTTTGTGCATGTGGCCTTACATGGCACACTGGATTTTCTGATGATTTTGGAAAATTATTATAATTTTTTCCATTTTTCTTTTCTATCTGAAGTCCTTCACGGAGCACTCTCTGCGTCCTTTCCCAAACTGCCTTCACATTACCTTCCAAATCATCATATGGAATATTCCAAAACTGACAGCCTTTTAACCTTAACTCATCTTGTTGATCAAACTTATAAACTACAAACAAAAATCGAGTTTCACGTAAATAATTTCCAAATGTAGAATCTTCCCAGTCTTCCTCTACTAACTCTTTAAATTTGAAAGTTGGAAATGACATATTTTCCTTTATCTTATTATTTTTCTCAATGCGTATCGTCTTGACTACTACATTTGCTTTTTCAAATTCTTCCGCATGATTCCCTTTTATGCCTAACATCCGATATGCTAACATTGCCTCCAGGCTCTTCGGTTTCTTTTGATATTCTATACGGAATGTATTACATAAATCAGTAACCGACCAATCACAATACGCATCTATTTTCCCCACAACATAATCTTCAAAAGATTCTTCTGCCGTACCTTTGATAATCGGTTCATATGTATTTTTTCCCGGAATAATGTAATTGTTCAGAACATATGTCATGTATGAATTTTTAAATGCAAACGCCCGTGGTTTTGCTAATTCATCACTAAATGGCTGCTTTCTCCGGTCCTTTGACGTTGCTGCCTTTGGTGCTGCTCCCAGATACAGAGTATCCCCTTCGGATAATTCATGTGCTTTTCCGTTTCTGATTTTCTCAACAATGACCTCAAAATCATGTGCTATGATTTTTATATCTTGCTCCGGCGGTGCAAACAACTTCACATATCCAATACGATAATCTAACCGGTTCTTTATCTCTTGTTGATACAGATAATACACCAGTAAAATCAGGTGAGCCTTTTGCCACATGTGACTATCTTCAAATTTTTCATCAACAACTGAGAAATAATCAATCATGGTCAATATCAGCCTTTCCTTGGCTACCAGTGTCCCATTCTTATTTTGTTTATACGGTGTTACTTTTAGTTCTACACCTGCTTTATCAAAATCCGGACGTGCATCATTATTCGTTTGATAGTGAAAGAATCTCTCTTCTATCAGTTCTCCTAACCCACCTTTTCGCTTCTTGTTCTCGTGCTTTATTTCATAATTTGTTGTCTCCCTGACAACCATAGCTTTGGTGATGTCATCCTGCTTACACACATCCGCAAATGTTTTTCCAATCAACCTTTTTGCATATGTTTCAATTGAAATAGGATCCGTTTCATCGTATTCTTCCAAATAATCCATCATTACATTTCCTCTTCATCGTCTGCTTCTTCCAATTTCTGGTCAAATATTGTCTCTTCTATCACTCTAACGCATTGTTCTGTATCTTTCAGAATATCTTTTCCCCAGAAATGTATCACAGTCCACCCCATAAAATTTAATTGCTGGTCCTTTTCTTCATCTCTCTGGATATTCCGCTCTATTTTCTTAACCCAATAATCTGGATTTTTTCCTTTTTCTAATCGAGGCTTCAATATTTCCCAATCTTTTCCATGAAAAAATTCACTGTCACAAAAAATTGCAATACGATACTTTGTCAGGGCAATATCCGGCCTTCCTGGCAATCCCTTGTAATTTTTTCGATAACGAAATCCCTTATGCCATAATGCCTTTCTCAACACAATCTCTATACTTGTATCTTTTCCACGTATTTTACTCATGTTTTTATGACTTTTTTCTGTAACTTCGCCATGAAAACGAGGTTCTTTCATCGGCATAATTTTCTCACCCTCAATATCGTATAATCCATTTTATTGTATCAAACTAACAGCCACTATTCAATTCCCTGCAAACAGAAAAAAGACACGTTTTTAATCAACGTGCCCTTTCTCATATCATATTCGATTTTCTTTTATATGTGTTTTTTATGCATAAATCATTTCTAATAACACCATTCCTTCCACAACATTCTTAATATTATTCATCCGCCTCACCCATTCCATCTGATCCCGCATCTTCAATTCTTCCGTCACGCTCCACTGTTCAGCCATCTGCTCCATCAGTATCTCAACTTTTTTTCTCGCTTCTTTATCGACCTGATTCAAATGCTCCGTCAGTTTCCCGGTCAGTACCAGATACTGATACCTGGCACTCCGGTGCTCTTTCAGAAACTGCTTTCGCATTATTCCATATTTTCCATATACCGGTTCTTCCTCATTGATTTCCAAATCTGGCAGATAATAATCTCCATGTAATGTGTAGCTCAGTCCGTTCTTTTCATCATAAATCTGTTTCTTCATATTCTTACAACTCCATTCCTCTGTACTTTGCTTTATTCTTCTTAATTTGTGCATTGTGTTCTTCACTTCGTTCTTTCGCCCATTGTATGCGGTCACCTATTTTTTTCGGCATTTGCTCTTTCTGTTTTTTCGCTTGAAGTCCTGCCTGCATTCGGATATCGTCCTGCACCAGTCTTTCTACCATATCTTTCCCTAACATGCGTAAAAGTCGATTGTATCTGTCCGCAAGTCCCTGCAGTATTTCTTTTTCACCGGATAATTTCTGATAATCCTTTTGGACTTCTGCCAGTTCCTTTTTTGTGTCTTCATGCTCCCGCTTTTTCTTCTGAAACTTACTTTTCCAATTATCTCTTTCTCTTGTAAGTTCTTTCACCTGTGCAGCCATCGCACCGATCTTATTTTTCATTTCAATGAACAATGGTTTGATTTTCTTTTCTCGGTAAGTTACCGCACGTTCCAATGCTGTAGCTTCCGG
>UMEJ01002707.1_pt1 | contig 11292 bp, 10 predicted proteins | sample 1964731 | NCBI WGS metagenome assembly UMEJ01 (sample SAMEA4836018, study PRJEB28245) | human gut metagenome | biome: gut microbiome; material: fecal sample | place: Denmark | collected 2008 | reverse complement strand
TATTTTTTATTGTCCTCTTGACGGGGAGCATACCAGAAATGATCTGAAAAGTATGGTTCCTTTTTGAAAAAGCGAGGGAGAAAGAAGAGACTTTCCCTGTGAAGTTTCTGATAAATATCAGGAAATCTTACACCGGCAAAGATACCACTTCTCGATCAGTCCGATCAGAGCATAGAGCAGCATGGCGATCACGCAGAGGATGCAGATGCTCATCAGCAGCCAGTCGAGCTTGAAGACCTGACTGCCGTAGATGATCATATAGCCAAGTCCTTCCCTGCCGCCGATAAATTCTCCGATGATCACGCCCACCAGACAGAGCCCGATATTGACCTTCATGGTGCTGATGATCGCCGGAATGCAGCTTGGGATCACTACCTTGGAGAGGGCATGGAGCCGGTTTCCGTGAAGAGTGTAGATGAGCATGATTTTATCTGGGTCTACTTCGGAAAATTCGGAATAGAGGTTCAGTATGCTCCCGAAGATTGCAACAGACATTCCGGCAATGATAATTGTTGTGCGGTTTGCGCCGAGCCAGACAATGAGAAGCGGAGCAAGCGCAGATTTTGGCAGACTGTTCAGGACGACCAGATAAGGCTCCAGGATTTCCGAAAGCTTCCGAAAGAGCCAGAGAAGGACGGTGACAAAAAGGCTGAAGAAGATTACCAGGATAAAACTGACCATGGTTTCGTAAAGAGTCACTCCGATATGACGGAAAATACTGCCGTCACCGGTCATTTCCAGAAAACACAGGGCAATCCGGGAAGGACTGCTGAAAATGAAAGAGTCGATCAGTCCTGTATTTGCCGAAAATTCCCAGAGAAAGAGAAATGTCAGCAAGATGGAGACTCTGGAAACAGCAATGATCCGTTTATGTCTGCGGTGCATATTCAGGTAATGCAGCTGGTTTTTTGAAAGTTCATTCATCCGGGTTCAGCTCCTTCCAGATCAGATTGAAATAAGTCTTAAATTCCGGGGCATTGCGGCGGGCAAGCGGGGAAAGTCCCGGATCAGAAAAGGAAACATTGACCGTCTGCCCAATGGTTGCCGGACGGCTTGTGAGAACAAGGATCCGGTCAGCAAGACTGATCGCTTCGGCAAGGTCATGGGTGACAAGGATCGCTGTTTTTTTCTCTTTTTTGATAATCTGCCCGATATCATCACTGACATTTAACCGGGTCTGATAATCCAAGGCAGAAAAGGGTTCATCCAAAAGCATGATATCCGGCTTCAGGACCAGCGTGCGGATCAGCGCGGCTCTCTGGCGCATTCCTCCGGAAAGTTCGGATGGTTTTGCATTTGCAAAGGCATTCAGGCCGTATTGTGTAAGAAAGGCTCTTGCCAGTGCGCGGGAACGGGCAGTCAGTGCATGCTGGATCTCGAGACCGAGAAGAACGTTCTGATAGATGGTACGCCACTCAAGAAGTTCATCCTTTTGCAGCATATATCCGATGCCGGAAGTGTTGTCCGGATGATAGCTGCCGTTTATTTTGATGAGACCTTTTTCCGGGGTGAGAAGACCCGCAATCAGGTGGAGCAGTGTAGATTTTCCACACCCGGAGGGACCGACCAGAGCAATAAATTCCCCTTCGCGGACCGAAAAGGTGATGTCTTTCAGGGCGTAGGTTTCTCCTTCCAGTGTATGGTAAGCATAATGAACGTTTTTCAGTTCCAGTGCATATTGCATGATAATCCTCCAGATACAGAAACGATCATAAGTCTTTTACTTACAGTTTATGAGAAATAAAAAAAAGCGTGTGTGCATCTGGCTGGAATGGAGCGGAAAAAGAAAAACAGATCAGAAAAGATATTGTGCGAAGAGAACAGCTGCACTATAATAAGAAACAAATCTGCAATATGAGGAGAGATGAACAGATGCAGAAAAAGAATTACCAGAAAGAACTGGATAAAAAGATAGAACAGATCGTATCGGAAAAGAAGGTTCCACGTCTGTTCCTTCACAGCTGTTGTGCACCATGCAGCAGTTATGTGCTGGAATATCTGTCGGAATATTTTGAGATTACGGTTTTTTATTACAATCCGAATATTTTCCCGGAGGCGGAATTTGAAAAGCGAATCCATGAGCAGGAAAAACTGATCCGGGAGCTTCCGGCGAAGCATACGATCCATTTTCAGGCGGGAAATTATGACAGTGAAAAATTTTACGAGATGGCGAAGGGACTGGAGATGATTCCGGAAGGTGGAGAGCGGTGCTTCAGGTGTTATGAGCTCAGACTCCGGGAAGCTGCGAGATTTGCAAAAGAAGGCAGATATGATTATTTCACCACAACCCTTTCCATCAGTCCGCTGAAAAATGCACAGAAGCTGAATGAGATTGGTGAGCGGCTTGCCGGGGAATATGGAGTGGCTTATCTGGTTTCGGATTTTAAAAAGAGAAATGGATATAAGCGTTCAACCGAGCTGTCAAAGATTTACGGACTTTACCGCCAGGACTATTGTGGCTGTATTTATTCCAAAAATCAGAGAGAACAGGAAAAGAAACTTCGGGAGGAAGAGGAAAGTTCTGTGAAAAGTTAAGAGGGGAACTTTACAGAATCCGACATTCTATGGTACACTAAAGCACAGAATTACGTTGAAGAAAAGAGGGAAAGCTATGGCACAGTTATGGGGAGGACGTTTTACGAAAGAAACCGACAAACTGGTTTATAATTTCAATGCGTCCATTTCATTTGATAAACGATTTTATGAGCAGGATATCCAGGGCAGCAAGGCGCATGTTATGATGCTTGCAAAGCAGGGGATCCTGACAGACGATGAGAAGCAGCAGATTCTGGACGGACTGGAAAGCATCCGCAGGGATGTAGAGAGCGGAAAGCTTGAGATTACAGAGGAATATGAAGATATCCACAGTTTTGTAGAGGCAAATCTGATCGACCGGATCGGAGATGCAGGAAAGAAGCTGCATACCGGAAGAAGCCGTAATGACCAGGTTGCACTGGATATGAAGCTTTATACAAGAAGTGAGATCACCGCACTGCAGGGACTGGTTGTGGATATGCTCCGCGAACTTCTTGCGATCATGAAGGACAACACCGAGACGATCATGCCTGGATTTACCCATCTGCAGAAAGCGCAGCCGATCACACTGGCACACCATATGGGTGCTTATTTTGAAATGTTCAAAAGAGACCATATGCGTCTGAAAGATATTTACAAAAGAATGAATACCTGTCCGCTTGGATCCGGAGCACTTGCAGGAACCACTTATGATCTGGACAGAGCATACACCGCAGAGCTTCTCGGATTTGACGGACCGACACTGAACAGTATGGATTCGGTATCGGACCGTGATTATCTGATCGAGCTGATGAGTGCTCTATCTACGATTATGATGCATTTAAGCCGCTTCTCAGAAGAAGTGATCATCTGGAATTCCAATGAATACCAGTTTGTCGATATCGATGACAGCTACAGCACCGGAAGCAGTATCATGCCACAGAAGAAGAATCCGGATATTGCGGAACTTGTTCGTGGAAAGACAGGACGTGTATACGGTGCACTGACTTCGATCCTGACTACAATGAAAGGAATTCCGCTTGCTTACAATAAAGATATGCAGGAGGACAAAGAGCTGGTATTTGATGCCATCGATACCGTGAAAGGATGCCTGGCTTTATTTACCGGAATGCTCGCAACCATGAAGTTCAACAAAGAACGTATGCTGGAAAGCTGCAGACACGGATTTACCAATGCAACAGATGCAGCTGACTATCTGGTAAATCACGGGGTACCGTTCCGTGATGCACATGGAATCGTAGGAAAGCTGGTACTTTATTGTATCGATAAGAAGATTGCGTTAGATGATATGTCACTGGAAGAATATAAGGAGATCTCTCCGGTATTTGAAGAAGATATTTATGATGCGATCAGCATGGAGACCTGCGTTAATAAGAGAAATACGATCGGTGCACCTGGACCGGAAGCTATGAAAAGGGTGATCGCGCTTCACGAAGCGTATCTGGAAGAGTGCTAATCGTTATAGGGAAAATGAGCATTGCTGGTCACAGGTACTGGGAACAGTAACATGAGCGTTAATAAGTAGACATAGTTTTTCAATTGTCAGGGTTGAAAAATGTCGGAAAATGCGCTATGATATACAAATCATGCGTACAAATGTGCGCATCAAAAAGACAAAACAGGAAATGAGGACATAAAAATGGATCAGAAATTAAGAGTAGGTATTCTTGGTGCAACAGGAATGGTAGGACAGAGATTTATCGCTCTGCTGGAAAATCATCCGTGGTTTGAGGTAGTAACACTGGCTGCAAGCCCGCGTTCCGCAGGAAAGACATATGAAGAAGCAGTCGGAGACCGCTGGAAAATGGACACTCCGATGCCGGAAGCAGTCAAGAAGATTGTTGTACATAATGTCAACGAAGTAGAAGAAGTTGCAAAGACAGTTGACTTTGTATTCAGTGCAGTTGATATGTCAAAAGATGAGATTCGTGCGATCGAGGAAGCATACGCAAAGACAGAGACACCGGTTGTATCTAATAACAGTGCCCACAGATGGACACCGGATGTACCGATGGTAATCCCGGAAGTAAACCCGGAACATTTTGCAGTCATTGAAGACCAGAAAAAGCGTCTTGGAACTACAAGAGGATTTATCGCAGTAAAACCAAACTGTTCAATCCAGAGCTATGCGCCTTGCCTTGCAGCATGGAAAGAATTCGGACCAAAAGAACTGGTTGTTACAACCTACCAGGCAATTTCAGGTGCAGGAAAGACCTTTAAAGACTGGCCGGAAATGGTAGAAAATATCATTCCATTCATTGGTGGAGAAGAAGAAAAGAGCGAGCAGGAACCGCTTCGTGTTCTTGGCAGAGTTGAAAATGGACAGATCGTAAAAGCAGATTCTCCGAAGATCACATGCCAGTGTGTACGTGTACCGGTTCTTAACGGACATACCGCTGCCGTATTTATCAATTTTGAAAAAAAACCAACCAAAGAGCAGCTGATCGAAAAACTGGAAAGTTTCAAAGGCTTCCCGCAGGAAGCAGAGCTTCCGAGTGCACCGAAGCAGTTCATCCGCTATATGACAGAAGACAACCGTCCGCAGGTGAAACTGGATGTAGATTATGAGAACGGAATGGGAATTTCTATCGGACGACTCAGAGAAGATTCCCTTTACGATTATAAATTTATCGGACTTTCCCACAATACAGTCCGCGGTGCGGCAGGAGGAGCTGTTCTCTGTGCTGAGACACTGACTGCAAAAGGTTTTATCACAAAGAAATAGCTTTTGCAGGAAAGTTTAAAAGAAGTTAACTTTTCTTTCTTCTGATTCAGTGGTAGAATGAAATTATACCAGTGTAAAGGAAGAGTGAAGGTGGGCTAATATGAAAAAAGAAATGCAGAACTATACACAGAACAGAGAACTGTCCTGGCTGAAGTTCAATCAGAGGGTACTGGAGGAAGCAAAGGATTCTTCAGTACCCCTTCTTGAAAGAATGAAGTTTGTATCCATTTTTACAAGCAACCTGGATGAATTTTTTATGATCCGCGTAGGAAGCCTGTATGATATGTCGCTTACGGATAACAGCACGATCGACAGCCGTTCGGGGATGAATCCGAAAGAGCAGCTGGATGCTATCTTTGCGACTGTAGCACCATTGTATAAAGAGCGGGACAAGACTTACTCGGAGATCAAGAAGCTGCTGAATCCATACGGTGTCTGTGGACTATCGATAAAAGAGCTGGAGCAGCAGGAAAAGAAGTATGTGAAAAAGTACTTCAAAGACCAGATCCTACCGATCCTGTCTCCACAGATCGTGGATGCCAATCATCCATTCCCACATCTGCTCAATAAGGAACTGTATGTGATCGCAAGTCTGAAGCAGAATGGAACTTCCATGATTGGAATCGTACCGGTTCCACAGTTTGTGTCAGATATTTTATATCTTCCGGGCCATGATATCCGTTATATCCGTATGGAAAAGGTGATCATGGAATATCTGGATGTGGTGTTCGACAAATACGAGGTATCGAACAAGAATTATATCTGTGTGACAAGGAATGCAGATGTGTCGCCGGACGATGAGGCACTGGAGATCAATGATGATTTCCGCCTGCTGATGCAGGAAACCCTTCACAAGCGCCGCAGAATGGCAGTGGTCCGCATGGAGACAGCGGAGCCGCTGGATAAGGAACTGGAAAAGTATTTCTGTGACAAATTTAAGATCACACCGGCATAGATCTACCGGACCAAGATGCCGATGAAGCTGGATTATATTTTTTCGATTATGGATAAGGTTCCGGCATCGCTGAAACGTTCTCTGATCGACGAACCGTTTACTCCGCAGCCGTCCCGCTATCTGACGGATGGAAAAGTGATTCCGCAGGTAAAGAAAAAAGATATACTTCTTTCTTATCCGTATGAGAGTATGGATCCGTTTCTGCGTATGATCAAGGAAGCGGCTTATGATCCGACCGTTCTTACGATCAGGATCACAATCTACCGTCTGGCAAAGAAGGCACGGCTGGTAGAGTACTTATGTGCAGCGGCCGAGAACGGCAAAGAGGTTACGGTTTTGATCGAGCTGAGAGCCAGATTCGATGAACAGAACAATATTGACTGGTCCGAACGTCTGGAAGAAGCAGGATGCCGTGTGATTTACGGATTTGAAGGTTATAAGGTGCATTCCAAGATCTGTCTGATCACTTACCGGAACCGCAACAATATCGAATACATTACGCAGGTGGGAACCGGAAACTACAATGAAAAGACAGCGACGATGTATACGGATGTGTCGCTGATCACAGCGGATAAGGGAATCGGAGAGGATGCAGCCGTCTTCTTCAAGAATATGTCCATTGGCAATCTCAATGGAAGCTATCAGCACATTATTGTTTCACCGACCAGTCTGAAACCAAAGGTGCTTTCGCTGATGGACGAGGAGATCAAAAAGGGAACGAACGGACGGATCATCATGAAGATGAATTCTGTGACGGATGTAGATTTTATCCAGAAGGTTTCCGAGGCATCAAATGCAGGGGTGAAGGTGGATTTGATCGTCCGTGGGATCTGCTGTATTCTTCCGGGAGTCAAAGGGTACACAGAGAATCTCCGTGTGACCAGTATTGTCGGACGTTATCTTGAGCATCCGCGTATTTTCCTTTTTGGAACCGGAGCGGATCAGAAAATCTATATCGGTTCCGCAGATATGATGACGCGTAATACGGAAAAACGCGTGGAAGTGGCATGTCCGGTTTACGATGAAACTATCAGGAAACAGCTGACACATATGCTGAAGATCATGCTTGCGGACAATGTAAAAGCGCGAGAATTAAAGAGTGACGGCAAATACTACATGAAAGAAAAAGGAACTTCAAAAGTCAATTCCCAGGAATATTTTATGCGTGAAGCAATCACCGTCAGACATCCGGAAGGACGGACAAAACAAAGCTTCGTTGATAAAATCCGGAAGATTTTTCGAAGAAAATAATTTGTTTTATGTTCTGAATATGATATGATAAAAAAGTGGAGCTGGTATCAGCTTCACTTTTTAAACGCTGTGAGAGTTGCTATAGCGTGAAAATACAGGAGTACAAAATATTATATGGGTAAATCGGTATATATTGCAGAAAAGCCGAGTGTGGCACAGGAATTTGCCAAGGCACTGCATTTGAATTTGAAAAGAAAAGACGGATATCTGGAATCAGATGAGGCGATCGTAACCTGGTGTGTTGGTCATCTTGTCACGATGAGTTATCCGGAAGTATATGATGAAAAGTATAAGAGATGGTCTTTGCAGACACTGCCATTCATTCCGCAGGAATTTCTCTATGAGGTGATACCGGGAGTAAAGAAGCAGTTTGAGATCGTAAAAGGAATACTGACCAGGAAGGACGTAGACCGGATTTATGTCTGTACCGACTCGGGAAGAGAAGGAGAATACATTTACCGTCTGGTGGAACAGATGGCAGGCGTAAAAGGGAAAGAACGCCGGCGTGTGTGGATCGATTCCCAGACGGAGGAAGAAATCCTCAGAGGAATCCGTGAGGCGAAGGATCTGTCAGAATACGATAATCTGTCAGCTTCGGCTTATCTCCGTGCGAAGGAAGATTATCTGATGGGAATCAACTTTTCCAGACTTCTGACACTCAAATATGGAAACAGCATTTCAAATTATCTTGGGAATAAATACACGGTTGTATCTGTCGGACGTGTGATGACCTGTGTCCTTGGAATGGTCGTAAGGCGGGAACGGGAGATCCGTGAATTTGTTAAAACGCCGTTCTATCGTGTGATCGAATCGGTAAATGTAGACGGACATACTTTTACCGGTGAGTGGCGTGCAGTGAAAGGTTCGGCTTATTTTGAGTCTCCAAAGCTCTACAAAGAGAATGGATTTAAAGAGAAAGAGGAGGCCAAAAAGCTGATAGCTGTTTTGAAAGAGGGAATATCCCCTCTTACCTGCCGGATTGTATCCATCGAAAAGAAAAAAGAGAAAAAGAATCCGCCACTTCTGTTTAACCTTGCAGAACTTCAGAACGAATGCTCCAAACGGTTCAAGATCAGTCCGGATGAAACGCTCCGCATTGTGCAGGAGCTTTACGAGAAGAAGCTTGTCACCTATCCGAGAACAGACGCCAGAGTGCTTTCGACGGCAGTATCAAAGGAGATCACAAAGAACCTGAACGGGTTGAGTAAATACCAGATGGCTGCACCATATATGCAGGATATTCTGCATTACGGAGCATATAAAAACCTGGCAAAGACGCGTTATGTCAATGACAAGCAGATCACGGATCATTATGCGATCATCCCGACAGGACAGGGACTTTCAGCATTGAATTCGGTATCTGCAACAGCTCATCATGTGTATGATGTGATCGTCCGGAGGTTTCTGAGTATCTTCTATCCTCCGGCAGTTTATCAGAAAGTGGCGTTGGTAACACAGATCGGAAAAGAACAGTTTTTCTCCAACTTCCGTGTACTTGCGGAAGAAGGATATCTGAAGGTGGCAGGGGTCCCTGCACCAAAGAAAAATGCAAATGGAAATGACGCGGAAGGAGATGGAAGTGATAACAATGTGGATCTGGATGCCGCATTTTTTGCATCCATCCAGAAGTTAAAAAAAGGTGATATCCTGGATGTGAAATCACTGGATATCAAAGAGGGAGAAACTTCACCGCCGAAGAGATACAATTCCGGTTCCATGATCCTTGCGATGGAAAATGCAGGTCAGCTGATCGAGGATGAGGAACTTCGTGCGCAGATCAAAGGAAGCGGGATCGGAACCAGTGCGACCAGGGCGGAGATCCTGAAAAAGCTCTTCAATATCAAATATCTGGCATTGAATAAAAAGACGCAGGTGATCACACCGACGCTTCTTGGAGAAATGATCTATGATGTGGTGTTGAATTCTATCCGTTCACTTCTGAATCCGGAGCTGACGGCAAGCTGGGAAAAGGGGCTTAACTATGTGGCAGAGGGAGAAATTACATCGGATGAATATATGACAAAACTGGATCATTTTATTGTCAGCAGAACCAACGGAGTACTGGGACTGAATAACCAGTATCAGTTAAGAAGCTGCTATGACAGGGCAGCAGCATTTTATAAAAAAGAAACCAAAGGCAGAGCATCGAAAGGAAAGAAAGAATGAAAGAAATGACGGTTAAAGAAATGTATACGCTGGAAGAGACGATCGCAAAGGATTTGTTTGAAGGAGTGACCTACCCGTGGGAAGTACTTCCGAAAATCAGCAGTTTTATCCTGGAACTGGGTGCGTCTCTTCCGGAAGAAGAGTATGAAAAACGTGGAGAAAATGTGTGGGTTGCCAGATCCGCAAAGGTTGCACCGACTGCATTTATCGGCGGTCCGGCGATCATCGGAAAGGACGCAGAGGTAAGACACTGTGCGTTTATCCGTGGAAATGCGATCGTAGGAGAAGGGGCAGTTGTCGGAAATTCTACCGAGCTGAAAAATGTGGTCCTCTTCAATAAAGTACAGGTTCCACATTATAATTATGTGGGGGATTCAATCCTTGGATACAAGTCACATATGGGAGCAGGTTCTATCACATCTAATGTGAAATCCGATAAAAAACTGGTGGTTGTAAAGACGCCGGAAGGAAATATCGAGACCGGTATGAAAAAGTTCGGCGCGATGCTGGGTGACCATGTAGAAGTTGGATGTGGAACCATTCTGAACCCGGGAAGTGTAGTAGGACCGCATACCAATATTTATCCACTTTCTTCGGTGAGAGGATTTGTGCCGGGAGGAAGTATTTACAAATGTGCAGGTGAAGTAGTTGAAATGAGACAGGAGTAATGTCGGATGAAGCTTACAATACTTGGAACGGGAAATGCAACAGTAACGGAATGCTATAATACATGTTTTGCCCTCTCGGATGGAAACAGGCATTTTCTGGTGGATACCGGCGGAGGAAACCGTATTTTAAAGGTGTTAAAAGACACCGGGATCCAGCTGGAAGACATTCACGATATTTTTATTACCCATGAACATATCGATCATCTTCTGGGCGTGATCTGGCTGATACGGATGATCGGGCAGAAGAAGATCGGCCAGGGAAAATATGAGGGGAATCTGCGGATCTACTGCCATGAAGAGCTGGCAAGATCAATCCGCATGATCGCAGAGCTTACAATCCAGAAAAAGGTGACGAAATATTTTGATGACCGGATTCTTTTTGTGCCGGTGCATCACGGAGAGACAAAGGAAATCCTTGGCTGTCCGGTCACCTTTTTCGATATTTTTTCCACGAAGGCAAAGCAGTTCGGGTTTACGATGCTGCTTCCGAACGGAGTGAAGTTTACCTGCTGCGGTGACGAACCGTACAATGAGAAAGATTATGAATTTGTGAAAGGCAGCGACTGGCTGACCCATGAGGCGTTCTGCCTGTATGGAGAAGCAGATAAGTTCAAGCCTTATGAAAAGCACCACAGTACTGTGAAAGAAGCATGTCAGCTTGCCGAGGAGCTTCAGATTCCGCATCTGATCCTGTATCATACAGAAGAGACGCATCTTAAGGAGAGGAAAGAGCTTTATACGCGGGAAGGACGGGAGTACTATCACGGGAAGTTGTTTGTACCGGATGATCTTGAGGTGTTTGAGCTTTAGATTGCAGGACGGGCGGTCTGCGGGAAAATAGAAGACGGACGCGCTTTTAATAAAATAAACCGGACAGATTTAGTTGTGCAGGGCATTCCGATGAGCCTCCGAATGCGAAAATTATGTCAGCAATGGCTTCCATAATTTTTAAGTCTCATCTTCATTGCACAAAAGACAATCTGTCCGGCTTA
>UMEJ01011707.1_pt1 | contig 11351 bp, 7 predicted proteins | sample 1964731 | NCBI WGS metagenome assembly UMEJ01 (sample SAMEA4836018, study PRJEB28245) | human gut metagenome | biome: gut microbiome; material: fecal sample | place: Denmark | collected 2008 | reverse complement strand
TCATGGTTCGATGCAACAACTTTTACTCCACATTCATGAGCAGCTGCTACGATTGCTTTTACGATCTCATCACCTGTGAATGCTTCTACATCTACAAGATCAACATATCCTGTTTTTGCAGCAGCGATGTTTAATTCTTTGTAAGGTTCTGCTTCGATTGCTTTTTCTCCACCTTCTTTTGATGTACGGAATGTGAAAAGAATTGGTGTTTCACCTAAAGCTTCTCTTAAATCTTTTAATACATCTTCTACTTTATCAAATTCGAAAACTCCTTCGAACCAGTCAACACGCCATTCAACAACGTCTACTGGGATGCTGTCAAATGTTTTCGCTTCTGCGATGATCTCATCTTTTGTAACCCCTACGATAGGTACACAGATTTTAGGAACTCCGCTTCCGATTTCAATATTTCTTACTTTTACTGTATTCATTGACAATTTCCTCCTATTGTCTGAACATTCTCCCGAAGCATAAACCTCGGGAGTTCCTGTTACCAATACTAATTAATTTTTAGATGCCTCTTCTGCATTCTTTAATAATACACCATAACGTACGTTTACGAAAAGTGCTAATAAAATTCCGATTGCTGTAATTACGATATTCATCATGATTACGCTTGTAGATGTCATTTTTGCAGCTGCTGTTAAGATTGTGTAGTTACATAAGCTAGATGCGATCATAACTAAACTTGTGATCGTTCCTTTGATCTTAGGGAACAGATCATTTACAACGGCTGTTGCCATCTGAAGTACTCCACCTGCTGCAGCATATCCGATCACGAATGCTCCAACATAGCAGATCATAGGTGTCTTGATCATGTAAACTAATGCTAACATTACAAGAGAGATTGCTGGGTAGATCACTAGGAATCTTACCTGTTTGAATTTTGTGATCAATACACTTGTTACAAATAATGCTACCATTGTACCTGCAGAATAGTATGTCTGCATAACAGATACGTTCTGAGATGGGATTTTTGCAATTTCAGTACCAAATGTCTGAGCACAGTTTAACCATAACTGGAATGTAGCTGTACTTGTGAATCCGATCAGGATCAATGCAATACTCTCGATAGAGAAATGTGCATTCTTTAAGTTGCTGATGAAAGATTCAGATTTTCCTGCTTCAGATGTTGCTGGGAATGGAGCAAAGATTGCTAAGATTCCCATGATACCGATGCATACACCAGCGATAACTGGAAGCATTAAGTATGACATGCTTGTTCCTGCTACAATGCCTAAGAAGAAAGGCATTAATAACTGTGCAACAGAAATGAAGAATTTGATCCCCATTGTTGCGATACCTGTATATTTGTAAATAATTTCAGTTACAGCTGGGTATGTGGCTGTATCTAAGAATGAGTTCGCGATACCACCAAGAACTGCTGCGATATAAGCAATTGTTGTGTTTGGTGAGAATGCGATCCCTACTAAGAAAATAACGTATGAAGCACATCCAATGATCACTGATAAACGACGTCCTAATTTGTCAGATAAAGGTCCTGCAAATGGAAGGGAGATCAAACGTCCCAATCCTAATGCTGCTGCAATGGAAGTTACTGCCATAACATCTTTTAATCCCCACTGGCTTGCGAGCATTTCTTTTACTACCTGCTGACTTAAGATGGAACATCCGATTCCATGAATGAAATAGTTCAGATAAAGAACTAAGGCACTTGGTATGTATTTTTTATCCATTTTAATAATTCCTCTCGTTTGCTATATGGTTATGACTGATCCTAGTCATATTTGATATCTAATACTTCTTTCATATGGTCGATCGGCATATGTTTTCCTGTCCATAAGTGGAAAGCAGCATCTCCCTGAAATAACATCATTCCAAGACCGTTCATTGTCTTACATCCAGCTTTCTTAGCAAGTCTTAATGTTTCTGTCTCTCTTGGAGCGTAAACTGTATCTGTTACGATCAGGTCTGGACGGAAGTATGTTTCATCAGGAACAACTGTCTGTCCTTCTAATGGTTTCATTCCTACACCAGTTGCCTGTGCGAATAAGTAGCTGTCTGCGATCTCTTCTCTTAATTTATCTTTGTCATCAAGATCGTAAAGATTTACGATACAATCTGTGTTTTCACGGATCTTCTTCACTGTTTCTTCAGCATTAGCCCAGAATTTATCTTTGATGTTGAAGATTGACATTTCTTTGACACCGTCTAAGGCAGCCTGAATCTCGATTGCTGTCGCAGCTCCACCAGCACCAGCGATTGTCATTTTTTTACCGATCACATCAATATCGTTGTCTTTTAATGACTGCATGTATCCGATACCGTCTGTGATATGTCCGATCAGTTTTCCGTTGTCATTTACGATCGTGTTAACAGCTCCTGCCATTTTAGCTGCTGGAGATAACTCGTCTAAGTACTGTCCTACAACTGTTTTGTTCGGCATTGATACGTTAGATCCAACCATCTTTAAAGCACGAAGTCCCTTGACTGCATCCTCTAATGTGCTGTTGTCAACTTCGAATGCTAAGTATGCATAGTCAAGTCCTAATGTTGCGAATGCTTCATTATGCATTGCAGGTGAGCTTGAATGTCTGATTGGATAAGCCATTAATCCGATTAATTCAGTATGTCCTGTGATTCTCTCTGCCATAATTTTACTCCTTAAATAATATGCTTGTTATTAGTTTCATTCACCCAAAAGTTAATTTTTTAACAACCTTATGGCTATATTATATTCCATATTGATTGATACTTCCAATATATCTTTTAGTGTTTTTTGATAGCTTCAAGCTATCAATCGTGTTATAATGAACTTAACCATTAATTATTATAATAAGGAAGGTATGTATGAATTTAAATCAACTGTACTATTTTCAAAAAGTTGCACAATTACAACATTATCACCAGGCAGCCAGAGAATTAAATATCTCTCAACCTAGTTTAAGCCGTTCGATTGCTAATCTTGAAGAAGAATTAGGTGTTTCTTTATTTCAGAAAAACGGACGCAATATCGAACTTACCAAATACGGCTCTATCTTTTTGGAACATGTCAATCGTATTATAGATGAGATCAAAATTGCTGAAAATAAAATGAAATCCTTAGCTGGCAGTTCCAGCGGGCACATTGATATCGGATATGTATTTCCACTTGCCAAAAGTTATATTCCAAGACTTGTACGAAGTTTCTTAAATCAGCAGGAAAATCATGAGATCACGTTTTCTCTAAGTCAGGAGATCACAAAAAATCTGATTGCGGATCTAAAAAATGAAAAATATGATGTCGTTTTTGGTTCTCTCGTTGCCGATGAACCGGAAATTGAGTTTGTTCCGGTTGTTAATCAGGAAATGGTGATCATTACCCCGCCAGAGCATCCTTTAAAATATAAGAAGAAACTCGTTTTAGAGGATCTGCTGGATTATCCAGTCATTGGTTATGATAAGACTTCTGGTCTTGGACGTTTTACTAATTCTATTTACAAACAAAACCATATCAAACCGTCTATCGCTTTTGAATCTTCGGATGAAAATGCCATCGCTTCCCTTGTTGCAGAAGATTTTGGGATTGGTTTTGTTGCACATGTAGAATCATTACAGGCATATGATGTGGAAATCCTACATCTTAGTAATGTAAAACCTTACCACACTGTTTATATGGCTTATCTTAAAAATATGCCGATGATCCCTGCTGTTCGTAAGTTTATTGAATTCACAAAAGAAACAATAGATATTTTTTATTGATTCTTCAAAAAAGATTTATTTGTTAAATAATTAACCGTGTGTTATACTAAAGCCATCATAAATCATTCACCCAATTTTTATGATTCTAACAACCTCGGATTATATGGAATTTAATTTTTTGATTTTTTGGATTTAATTTTTTGGAGGTTCAATTCTAATGAAAAGCAACTATAAAAACATTTTCACACCATTAACAATTAAGAACATGACAATGAGAAACCGCATCATGATGACACCAATGGGAACTAACTACGGTGAACAGACAGGAGAAATGAGTTTCTTACACATTGATTACTATACAGAAAGAGCAAAAGGCGGAGTTGGTCTGATCATGGTTGAAAACGCAAGTGTTGATTCACCACTTGGATCTAACGGAACAACTCAGATCCGTATCGATCATGACAACTATATGCCTCGTTTCTTCAAATTATGTGAAACATTACACGCTCACGGAGCTTGCGTTGGTGTTCAGTTAAACCACGCTGGTGCTTCTGCTCAGTCTAAGAGAACAAATATGCAGCCAGTATCTGCATCTGATATTCCTTCTAAAGCAGGTGGAGAGATTCCTCGTCCTCTGAAAGTAGAAGAAATTTATGAAATCGTTAAAAAATATGGAGAAGCTGCTGCTCGTGCACAGGCTTGTGGATTTGACTGCGTTGAGATCCATGCAGGACATTCTTACTTATTAAGTCAGTTTATGTCTCCTACAACAAACAAACGTACAGATGAATTCGGTGGATGTCCAGAAAACCGTGCCCGCTTCACAAAATTAGTTGTTGAAGAAGTTCGTAAACAGGTTGGACCTATGTTCCCTATCTTCGTTCGTATCAGTGCTGATGAACTGATGGAAGGTGGAAACACATTAGAAGATACTTTAGAGTTACTTTCTTACTTCCAGGAAGAAGTTGATGCATTTGACGTATCTGCTGGATTAAATGGTTCTCTTCAGTTCCAGATCGATGCCAACTACTTAAAAGATGGTTGGAGATCTTACATGGCAAAAGCTGTCAGAGAAAAATACAACAAACCTTGTGTAACTATGGGTAACATCCGTGATCCTCGTGTCGCTGACGATATCTTAGAGCGTGGAGATGCTGATATCATCGGTATGGGTCGTGGACTGATTGCTGATCCTCACTGGGTGAAAAAAGTTGCTACAGGACATGAAGATGACATCAGAAAATGTATTTCTTGTAACATCGGATGTGCTGGAAACCGTATCGGAGTTAACCGTCCAATCCGTTGTACAGTAAACCCTACTGTAAACTCTGGATTTGATTATAAAAAGAAAAAAGTAAATAAACCTTGTAACGTTGTTGTTATCGGTGGTGGTACTGCTGGTCTTGAAGCTGCTTGTACAGCTGCTGAAGTTGGATGTACTACATTCTTATTCGAAAAGAATGATCACCTTGGTGGATTAGCTGTTGAAATCTCTAAGATTCCAGATAAGAAACGTTTAAGAGACTTCCCTGACTACCTTGTACACCGTGCTTCTAAATTAACAAACCTGTTTATCTTCAAAGGACAGGAAGCAACTCTGCCATTAATTAAAGCACTGCATCCAAACATCATCGTAAACTCAACAGGTTCTAATCCTTTACTTCCACCAATCAAAGGATTACATGACCACATCGACAAAGAAGGATCTAAAGTAGCTTCTATCACAGGAATGATCAACCACTTAGCTGATTATCCAGAAAACTGCACAGGTAAGAAAGTTGTTGTCGTTGGTGGTGGAGCTGTAGGTCTTGACGTTGTTGAATACTTTGCTCCAAAAGGTGCGCAGGTAAGCATCGTAGAAATGATGCCTCAGATTGGTAAAGACTTAGATCCAGTATCTAAATGTGGAACAAACACATTAATGAGAGAACACAATGTAAATCAGATGACTGAAACAGCTCTTTGCGAAGTAAAAGCTGATGCATTCACAGTAAAAGCTAATGGAGAAGAAAAAGATCTTCCTTTCGATTATGGATTCGTATGCTTAGGAATGAGAGCAAACGCTCCTGTTCTTGATGAAATCCGTGAAGCATTCGCTGATACTAACGTTGAAATCATCAATATCGGTGACAGCGTACGTGCTAGAAGAATCATTGATGGTGTTCAGGAAGGACATAACATCTTAAATGTACTTGCAGATCATGAATATCTGTAAGATATAACCTAGCAAAATATATAATTAATAAAGCAGTTTTAATTTTAACTTGCTATCTTACCTACCTTAAAAATAAATATAAAGTTGCAAAAATCCCTGAAGAATTTGTCATCTTCAGGGATTTTTGTTGTTTTTGATACTCTCATTATTATATCTTAAGAAACATGAAAGAAAAACATCGACTTGTTCGTTTCTTTTCTTTGTTAAGATGATATCAGAAAAATTAAGGAGAATCTTTTGCGGAAATTGTAATTGTGGAGATGAAAATATGTATAGAATATATAGTACACTTATCGAAATGGTTGCTGTAAATTCCAGTTAATAAAAAAACGCCCGGACAAGCTATCCTACACTTATCCAGGCATTTTCGTTTTAAGGTCGAGATTATATTATTATTTTTTTAGGAAAATTGACATTTATGTTTTAGTTTTTATGTTTCGCAAGAAAAATCTAGCCTACTGTACTGCTTTAAAAGCTTCCTCTAAATCTTCGATGATATCATCGATATTTTCTGTACCGATTGACAGACGGATTGTGTTAGGTTTAATTCCTGATCCTAATAATTCTTCTTCAGTCATCTGAGAATGTGTTGTAGATGCTGGATGGATGACTAAGGATTTCACGTCTGCTACGTTTGCAAGCAGTGAGAATAACTCTAAGTGATCGATAAAGTCTTTTGCTTTCTGTGCATCACCTTTGATCTCGAATGTGAAGATAGATCCACCACCGTTAGGGAAGTATTTTTTGTATAATTCCTGCTGCTCAGGATCGTCAGATACTGATGGATGGTTTACTTTTTCTACTGCTGGATGGTTTTTCAGGTATTCTACAACTTTTAATGCATTCTGTACATGACGCTCTACTCTTAAGGATAATGTTTCTAATCCCTGTAAGAAGATGAATGCATGGACTGGAGATAATGTTGCTCCTGTGTCACGAAGTAATAATGCTCTGATCTTTGTGACAAATGCAGCTGCTCCAACGTCTTTTGTGAAGCTTACTCCATGGTAGCTTGGGTTTGGTTCTACTAATGATGGGAATTTTCCTGATGCTTCCCAGTCGAATTTACCACCGTCAATGATCACACCACCGATTGTTGTTCCGTGACCACCGATGAATTTTGTTGCTGAATGTACTACGATGTCTGCTCCATATTCGATTGGTCTTACAAGGTATGGTGTTGCAAATGTATTATCTACGATCAGTGGAATGTTGTGTTCATGAGCGATCGCTGCTGCTTTCTCAATGTCTACAACGTCTGAGTTTGGATTTCCTAATGTTTCGATGAATAATAATTTTGTGTTATCTTGGATTGCTGCTCTTACTTCATCTTCATTGAAAATGTCTACGAATGTTGTTTCGATTCCGTAATCTGGTAATGTATGCTCTAAGAAGTTGTATGTTCCACCGTAAATGTTTTTCGCTGCAACTACGTGATCTCCTGCTTTTGTAATATTTTCAATCGCATATGTGATCGCTGCTGCTCCAGATGCTACTGCTAATGCTGCAACTCCACCTTCTAATGCTGCGATTCTCTGTTCAAAAACATCTTCTGTTGGGTTTGTTAATCTTCCGTAGATGTTACCTGCATCTGCAAGTCCGAAACGAGCTGCTGCATGATCGCAATTTCTAAATACATAAGATGATGTCTGATAAATAGGTACTGCTCTTGCATCTGTCACTGGATCTGGCTGTTCCTGTCCTACGTGTAACTGTAATGTTTCAAACTTATAATTTCTTTCTTTACTCATAATTTCTATCTCCTTTGTTGACTTTTATTTTGAATTTTGTATGTTGTCTTTCTTGATTACAAACTTATCTTACCATTAGATTTCCTACTTGTCCAATATGAAAAGTCAACATCCAGTTATAGTCTCTGCCTATAACAGCCAGTCAGAAATAGACAAAGTTCTAAAACAGGATATCTTTATATCCAGACTCATCACCCATAGCTTTATACTTTTTGATCTCCTCTAAGTACTTCTCTCCTAATGGGCTGATCGCGACTCCTTTTCGCTTGATATAGCCAATCGTCATGAGCTCATCCGATTTTAGTTTCACAGCACAGTAATCATCACCATTTAAGCTTTCACAGATAATTCCTGAACATAATGTATATCCATTTAACCCAACCATCAGATTCAGCATGGTCGCGCGGTCATTTGCTTTGATCAGACGTTTATATTCATAGGTACTTAACACTTCTTCTGCAAAATAAAAGGAGTTATATTCCCCCTGTTCAAATGACAGGCATGGATATTCTTCCAACTCTTCGATCGTAATCTCTTCTTTATCTGCCAGAGGATGGCCTTTCCACATATAAACGTAAATTCCACATTCCAATAATGGATGGAATTCAAGCCCTGATTCCTGCAGCATCTTGCTTAATACCTTCTTATTAAATTCATTTAAATAAAGGATCCCGATCTCACTATGAAAATCTTTGACATCTTTGATCACTTCGTATGTCTTTGTCTCTCTGACTGCAAATTCGTATTCATCCATACCAAATTGTTTGACCATCTCCACAAAAGCATTCACTGCAAATGTATAATGCTGCATGGAAACTCCGAATTTCTTCTTGATATTTTTCTTCTCAATATATCGAGATTCCATAAGCTGATACTGTTCAACGACCTGTCTTGCATAACTTAAGAATTCCATTCCTTCTTGTGTAACTGATACTCCTCGATTACTTCTCTTAAAAAGTCTTGTTCCAATCTCTTTTTCTAATTCTTTGACTGCAAGAGATAGACTTGGCTGTGAGATAAACAGGCTTTTTGCCGCCTCATTCATAGATCCTGTATCTACGATTGCTATAATATATCTTAATTGTGTTAATGTCATGGTTCTTCCCTTCCTTATCTTTTGAAACTCTCTAATGTACCCGGATTGTTCCATTGCTACGCAATTTCACAATCCTCGAACTCCCATAAAATGGTGCGTTCACACCATTTTATTATTATAGTATGTTTCTTTTCTGTCCGTGGTTTATTATACTTGATTTTTCGCCGCTTGTCTTATGATTTTTGAAAGAAATGCTCTTGACATATTGGTTTGCTTTGTCTTATAATAATAGCTGTTATAATAGTTAGAATTCTAACTATTAGTTTTCTAATCATAAAAGGAGCATCATCTATGTATGAATCATCTTATCATTATCTTCTGATGTCCAATCATTTAAGCCTTCAGAAGAAAATCATGGCTGTCTTAAAGCCACTTGGCCTCTCAACCGGCCAGCCAAAGGTCTTAGACCATCTTCGATATCATAATGGTGCCAGTCAAAAAGACATTGCCCATGCTTGTCATATCGAACCTGCTTCTTTGACTTCTATTTTAAATCGAATGGAAAAACAGCATATGATCGAGCGTAAGAATTTGAACGGAAATCGCCGATCCTTTCATATTTTCCTGACAGATTATGGAATGGAACTGTCTGAATCGATTGAAAAAGCTTTCTTATCTCTTGAACAAGAAGTTTTTTCCGGAATTTCTAATGCAGAAAAAGAACAATTTCTAAAGATCTTTGAAAAACTATATAAAAATACTACAAAAGAGGAGTAAATCACATCATGGAAAAACTAAAACGTTATATCATCTTTTTTATTGGGCTTTATATTAACTCTCTCGGAGTTGCCCTGATCACAAAAGCAAGTCTTGGTACATCACCAATTTCTTCCATTCCTTATGTACTGAGCCTTAATTTCCCATTTACACTTGGAAATTTCACCATTTTCTTCAGCCTGTTACTGATCTTTTTACAGCTGTTGATCTTACGAAAGAATTTTAAACTGGAACACGTGTTACAGATTCCAATCTCTATCTTATTCGGATATTTTATTGACTGGTCTATGATCCTTCTTGGATTTGTAAATCCGTCCTTTTATTTGATGAAGATCATTTATCTGCTGATCGGATGTCTGATCCTTGGATTTGGTGTGTATACAGAAGTCCTTGCCAATGTTGCCATGCTTCCTGGGGAATCTTTTGTACGTGCCATTGTAATGACATGGCATACAGAATTTGGTGTCACAAAAATCTGTTTTGACGTATCTATGACTGTGATTGCCGGAGTTCTTTCCTTTGTATTCGCAGGTAAGTTAGACGGTGTACGTGAAGGTACAGTTATTGCCGCTTTACTTGTTGGATTTATTGCACGTTTATTTGGACGTTTCTTATCTTTTGTGGAGCCAACGCTGTTCCCAAATTCAGATACTAACACAGATTTAGACACTGACACAGATTCAACAGACACTCCTATTGTCATTACAATCGCTCGTGAATATGGAAGCGGTGGACATGACCTTGGAGAAGCACTTGCAAAGCGCCTTGGATTTGATTTTTATGACAATGAGATCATTCAGATGACTGCCGGATCTACTGGTTATGATCCTGAATTCATCAAGAATAATGATGAACAGATGCGTAGTTCCCTGCTTTATGACCTTGTGAATCAGGTATATTCTCACGCACCACAGAACCCAGCTCCAAAAGATAATATCTTTGCGGCAGAATCTAAAGTAATCAATGAGCTTGCTTCAAAAGGAAATTGTGTTGTGATCGGTCGTTGTGCGGATTATATCTTAAGAAACCGCCCTCATTGCATGCGAATCTTCTTACATGCACCTGCAGAGTATCGTGTGAAACGAATTATGAGAACGGAAAACTTATCTCATGATGCGGCACTGACGAAAGCAATCCAGATGAACCGCAAGCGTTCTGATAACTATCATTATTATACACATCAACCATGGGGATTATCCAGAAACTACCATCTGACACTGGACACTTCACTTGGAGATGATTTTGTACTTGATAGCATTTGTGAAGGGTTGAAACATATTCAGTAATTTATTATGATTTTAAAAAGGATAGATGCCTTATTAACTTTGGTATCTATCCTTTTCTACTTTCTAATATTTTTGGAAACTGAAATATAAAACTCGTTCCTTCTCCTTTTTTGCTTTCCACATGTATTTTCCCGCCATGAACTGCCACGATAAAGTGAACCATCGAAAGACCAAGTCCAGTTCCTCCATTCTCTCTGGAACGGCTTTTATCTACCCGGTAAAAACGATCCCAGATCTTAGGAATATCTTCTTGATCGATCCCTATCCCATCATCCTTTACTTCTCCTATGATCATATCTCCTTGTTCTTTCCATAGAATATCAATATGACCATGTTCCTTTCCATAGCTGATCGCATTCTGAACAAGATTCATCATCATTCGCAATAATAATGTATGATTTCCCATCATCTTTACATCTCGATCACTGAAAACAGATATCTGAATCTTCTTTTTCTCTGCCTGCTCGCGCAATTCTTCTACGATAACTTCTGTCAATAGTATGAGATCAACTTCTTCCATATCATAAGATTCGCTCATCTCACCTCTTGCGATCATTAACATCTCATTGATCAATTTCGACATGCGTCTTGCCTGTCTTAAAATGATCATGATCTCTTCTTTTTCCTCTTCCTCTAATACTGGA